>ERZ1026898.620-NODE-620-length-20178-cov-4.401978_pt1 | contig 20178 bp, 10 predicted proteins | sample MGYA00380178_ERZ1026898 | MGnify/ENA primary metagenome ERZ1026898 (study PRJEB33269, sample SAMEA4719814) | human gut metagenome | biome: human-associated habitat; feature: organic feature; material: feces | place: Cameroon | collected 2013-10 ... | reverse complement strand
CTCCAGACCTGGTAGTTGATTTTCTCGCACATGCGATGGATGGCGGTTCCGCGCGCGCTTCCTGTCAGTTTGCTGCCAGTCTTCCGGTCCTTCTCCGGAAACAGGCTGTCTGCGCCCTCGCCCGGCTGAATCAGCTCGCTTTCTTCCAGCATAGCCGCCCGTTTCAGCTCTGTTACTGTAGTCTTTGTGTACAGCCCCTTAAGATTTTCATGCGGATACCGGTAAGAGAATCGCTTCTTCAGGGTGCCGGCAAGTGCCGGATCCGGAAGGGCCTCTGCTCCGCCGTCCTCCATCAGATGAAGCGTCCGGAGAAGCTCTCCCTGAGCGGCCTGATTTTCCACTTCCGAAAGCCGAAGATCCGAAATCGCAATCTTCCGGAGCCGGATGGGCTCTTCTCCCTCCGCCTTCAGCGCCTCCATGCTGTCCAGAATCAGCGGAAGAAATCCTGAGGCGGACCGGATCAGCGAGGCCGGCAGGTGCTTCACGGGAAGACTTACCGAAGCCATGTCCATCGCAACCTTCTTCTCTGCGCGGGCGCCGTCACGGACAAAGCCGGTCAGAATCAGCTTTTCCTTCGCTCTTGTCATGGCAACATACAGAACGCGAAGCTCCTCTCCGAGTGCATCCCTTGTGATCTTGGAGGCCACCGCCTTCTGCCGGAGCGTCTGCCTGCTGCTTCGGAGCTCCGGCACCACAAAGCTGACACCAAGTCCTGCGTCGGTATCCGTAATCAAATCTCCCCGCACATCGCGCGAGAACGGATGTCTTGCACCGAGACCGCAGACGAAGCAGATCGGATACTCCAGTCCTTTGCTCTTATGGATGGTTGTCAGACGCACGACATCTGCATTTTCATCCAGAACATTTGCTTCCCCGTAGTCCACGTTGTATTCATGCATCTGATCGATATAACGAAGAAAGCGAAACAGCCCGGCATAATCTCCCTGTTCAAAGGCCTCCGCCTTCACAAGCAGGGAATGGAGATTGGCCGCTCTTCTTGCCCCTGCAGGGAGCGCCCGGACATAATTCTCATATCCCGTGCTGCGGATCAGCTCACTGATCAGCTCATGGATCGGAGTGGACGCCATCTTCTCCCGGTACCCGGAGAGCCAGGAAAGAAACTGCCTGCAGTGCTCCCGGAGAGCCGGCGAAATCTCCATGGCGGCAGCACCTCCCGCTTCCTCCGGAGCCGGATCTCCTGCTGCCGCGAGCACGCAGTCATACAGTAGCTTGTTTTCCCACGAATTCTTCTGCTCCTTCTGATCGCCCTCCCGGGGATAGATGCTGCGCAGGATTCCGATTTCATCCAGCGTAAAGCCGCCGAAATATCCGCGGAGCACGCCGTACAGCGGGATGTCCTGCCTCGGATTGTCAATGACGCGCAGCGCCTGCAGAACCGCGCGCACCTCCTCGGCTGCAAAATAGCCTCCCTTGTACTCCAGATACAGAGGAATTCCCTCCTTCTCAAAGATCTCCCGGAAGGCATCCTGCCTGCCGGAGGTCGAACGGAGCAGAATCACAATATCGCCGAATCTGGCAGGGCGAAGCTCTCCCGTCTCCTCATCGGTGACGGGAAGGATTCCCACGATTTCCCGGATTCTCTGCGCCACCGCAAGGGCCTCCTTGCGTGCGGAAGAGAGCATGGCAATCTCCTCCTCCGCCTCGTTCTCTTCTCCATCCTCCGAATGAAAATCTCCGGAATCGGGTGCTCCGTCGACCAGAAGAAGCTCCGTCTGATACGCATTCTCCGACTGAGGGTAATGTGCACCGACCTTTAAGGATACTGTCTCATCGTAGTCGACGCCCCCGATTTCACGCCGCATGAGCTTCGTAAAGACCGCATTTGCCGCATCCAGAACCTCCTGTCTCGATCGGAAATTCTGATCCAGATCAATTCGCTCCGTCTGCGGATCGTCCTGCCGGTAGGTTTCAAACTTCTCCTCAAAGATCTCCGGTCTTGCATTCCGGAAGCGGTAGATGCTCTGCTTCACATCGCCCACCATGAAGCGGGCATAGCGGCAGCTTTCGCCTCCGCGTTCTCCCGCGATGGCCGACAGAAGAAGCTCCTGCACCTCATTGCTGTCCTGATATTCATCAATCAGAATTTCGTCAAAATAATTCCGGTACCCCTCGGCAGCTTTCCGGAGGACAAAGCTTCCATCCTCCCGTCTTTCCAGGAGAATCTCCAGTGCCATGTGCTCCAGATCCGAAAAATCAATGACATTCTTCTCCCTCTTGACCTGCTGCAGGAGCCTTCGGTAGCCGATCGTCAGAGAAATCAGCGTCGAAAGGGGCTTCTCCGCCCGCTGCATCTCATACACCGTAAGAGACGGATCCTCTTCAATATGATCATGAAGCGTATCCAGCCTTTTCTTCAGCTGCTTGCGAAGCTCCTGTACGTCGCTCTTCCTCTCTTCGTTAATTCCCTGCTTCTCTGCGCCCCGGATCACAGGGAGCTTTGCCAGAGAATAAGAGGAAACCTCCAGAAGCTTCTCCCGAAGACGCTTCCGGTCCGTTTCGCTCTCTGCTTCCTTTGCGAGAGCATCCAGCTTTCCGAAAAGCTCACTTTCCTCCTTTTCCAGAAGCTCCAGATACGGAAACGGTCCGTCCGGAAGTCCGGCAATGCGGACCATCGCCTCGTGCAGCATGGACAGCTCCGGCAGATTTGCTGCTTCCTCCCGGAGAATCTCTCCATACCAGGAGCTTTGAAACAGCTCCTCCTCGTTTTCCACATGGTAATCTTCCCTTCGCTCCTTGAGCCACACCTCCGGATACGGATGTGAGTCCGCCGCCTCATACAGCATCCGGATCAGATCCTCCAGATGCTCACTGTCCTTTGCCGGGCAGAAATACTCCACACACGCCGCAAAATCCGGCTCCTTTTCCTCAAACTTCTCTTCCAGAAAGCGCTTCATCACATCCTTTTTCAGAAGCACATTCTGCGTATCATCCATCTGACGAAAGCCGGGATCCAGATCAATTTCACTGAAGTTGTTCCGAAGAAGAAAGGTGCAGAAGCTGTCGATGGTCGTGATCTGCGCATGGTGAAGGAGGGTCTCCTGCCGCTGCAGATGACGGTCTCCCGGATTTGCCTCAAGTCTTGCGGAAACTGCGCGGGCAATGCGCTCTCTCATCTGCGCCGCAGCCGCCCTTGTAAAGGTCACAACCAGAAGGCGGTCAATGTCAAGAGGATGCTCCCCCTCGCTGATCATCCGCACAATGCGCTCCACCAGAACAGCGGTTTTGCCGCTTCCTGCCGCTGCAGATACCAGGACATTGTGATTTCGTGCATTCAGGACTTTTTTCTGTTTTTCCGTAAATTCAATTGCCACGCCGCACTCCTTGTTTTGTCAAAGCTCTCTGTATTCGTACCCGGGGATTCTCACGTCGAAGCCGCACACATTCCGGTACGGACAATAGCTGCAGGCCGTATAGGACGCACTCTGCCGGATCGGAGAGGCGTCCACTCTTCCGTCCAGAATATCCTGTGCAATCGTGCAGAGCTTCTCCCGAAGCTCCTCCTGCAGTGCATCGTACTCTTCCTCCGACAGCACCTTGCTGGAGGAGGAAACACCGCCCTTTTTCAGAAGCTTCACCGGAATCACGGAGGAGGACAGCGCTCCTTCCGAAAGGTCATGATCGAGATGCTCCAGAACCTCCTGATCATTTCTTACCAGTCCGCTCGGACGAAGGCTGCTTCGAAGGCACTGCAGCTCCATGTCTCTTGCGGATTCCTCCCGTCCGGAGAGCAGCTCGGAAAGGACCCCCTCCGCCTCTTTTGCCTTCAGCATCGGATCGTCAAAATGATAATAGAGCATGGCCGCAGGAATCACGGCTGTCCCCGGCCTTTGCTTCTCCAGAAACCGGACCTGCGCATCCATATACAGCATCAGCTGAACCCGGATTCCGGCCCTTATTTTCTCAGGGTCCAGATCCTGCAGACCGGACTTGTAATCCACAATTTTAACCAGAAGCTTCCCGTCCGCACGGCACAGATCCACCCGGTCAATCCGCCCCTGCAGAACAAGAATTCCCCCTCCGGAAAGCGTATAGGTCAGTTCTCCGTTTCTTCCAAAGGACTGTTCCAGATAGGCAGGCTCAAAGTCTCCCTTCTTCAGCTGGTACTGAAGCGTATCCACTGTCCGCTCCAGAATCTGCTGCAGGCGTTTTACCTGATAGCTGCTGCGCGCCGTGGCATACAGAATCTGGTCATGGTAGCCGCCCGCCGTCTCGGAAAAGGCCTGTTTTGCCAGCGTATGCCCTTCCTCCTCGGAATATTCGGACCACCGGATTCCTTTTTCCTTAAGGAGCTGACCGAACCTCTGAATGCTCTCATGAAGGATCGTTCCGGAGTCCCTGGCTTCAAAGGTATATTCCTCTCTCTCCTGAAGCCGCAGCGCATACCGAAGGTACTGGCGAAGATAGCACTGTGCGGCGGTTTCCAGCCGCGTCACAGAGCCCTGTATTTTCTTCTGGTACAAAAGCTCTGCCGTCTTCTCCGTGATCGGAACCGGGCGGTAATGAAGGAAGGCCGCCTCCCGAAGCTTTCTGGTTTCCTCTCCTGCAAGAAGCCCGTAAATTGTCAGGAATTCCCGCTCCTTTTCGCGCTCCCTCAGGTACCGGCCGTCCGCATAATCGCGAATGGCGCCTGCCAGGTACGTCCCGGCATCCGCAGCAGAAGCAAGCTGCCTCGACGCAGGAAGCTCCTCCGGAATCTCAACCGGAGCCTCCGGAAACATCTGCCGGAGAAGCCCGATGAGATAGGACGGCCGAAGGCTCCCTCCGTCCTCCGCCGTCTTCACATAGGAGACGTAAAGGAGATCCCTTGGCTTCGTCAGGTTCATATACAAATACAGTCGCTGGATGTACATCTGCTGTCTCGGCGTCGGGGCAAGCTCCGCCCCGCTTCCGGAGAGCACATTGGTTTCCTGAAGAAATTCGCGGTCCAGATCGGAAATCAGTCCGCCTTTGGAGGATCCCTGCGGGATGTTTCCATCGTTCACCCCGAGGAAAAACAAAACCTTCACCTCCGACAGTCTGGTCCGCACCATATCCCCGGCAAGAATCCGGTCCACCTGCTGCGGAAGCGTCCCCAGGCGGATCTCTTCAAAGCCTGCTTCCACCAGCTCCAGGAAATCCGCAGCCGAAATCTTCTCATCCCCGAGAAGGTCATGCAGCTCCTCCAGAAGGTGAAGGATCGCATCATAGATCTGGCGGTACTCCATGGCAGCCGCCGTCTCTCCCCGCTTCTCCAGCTCCTGCGCCCACTCCTCCATCTGCTCTCCCGCATCGATGGCAGAAAGGAAGTCGTAAAGCGCCTTTGTTCTTTCCATGGCGTTTGCTCTTCCCAGGCTCTGAAGAGAGGAAAGCTGTGCAAGAACCCGGGTCCGCATCGGCTCGTACGCATCATCGAAGGCGGTCTCCCAGCGCTTTCTGGAAGCAATTCCTCTTGCAAGGCAGTAATTCTCGAGACGATCCACCTCATCCTCCGAGAGCCCGGTCAGGCCGCTTCGAAGATACCGGAACACGGTTTCATAGGAATAATCCCCGCCTCCGATTTCCAGTGCCCCGCGGATGGTCTCTGTCAGCGGATTCTGCAAAACAGAACGGTTTGTATCCAGATACACCGGAATTCCCATCCCTGCAGCACAGATCCGGATGTCATCCTCATAGGCCGACAGATTGCCGCTGACAATCGCAAAATCCCGGTAATGATATCCCTTTTCGGCAATCAGCTCATGAATCTTCCGGAACATCTGGCGAACCTCTGCCGCCGGATTGCTCGCAAGCACCAGGTGCACCGGAAGCTTTGCCGCGTCCTTCCGGTATGCGCGGACCGGATAGCGAAACAGCGATTTTTCCAGATGTGCCAGGGCAGGGTTTCCCGCAAAGCGGGGAGGCACCGTTTTGCCCGTCTCATCCCCGATATACCAGTCTTCTTCATGCGGGATTCCGCCCTGCCCTGCCATTTTGCAGATCTGGGCGACGGTCTTTCTTGTCAGATAGAAAAGATCCTGCTCCTCATAGGCCTCTCCCTGCATCACGCTGTGGATCGGCGTTCCGCCGTCTTCCGCATAGTCCAGAGAGAAAACCACCTCTCTGGCGTTCTGCATCAGTGCAAGAAGAACGCGGTTCTGCACCGGAGTAAAGCCGGTAAACCCGTCAAAAATAACAATGCTCCTGCGGATCAGTCCGGAGCGCGGAATGGCCTCCGCAAGAAGGTCAAGCGTTTCTTCACCGGTGATATAGCGGTTCTTCCGCTCCTCCAGAAAGGCCTCGTACAAAAGCTTCAGATCGAGAAGCCTTGCCGCAAGACCTCCCTGCCCCCCTGCTGCCGCACCCGCCGCAAGGTTTCCTGCCCCCTCCGGGGTAATGCCGTACTGCATGAATTCCGAAATGACCGACTTGATCTCCGCAATCATGCCGGGCCTCTCAACGCCGTTCCCAAGAACCGTCAGATCCTTCCTGCAGCGCGACACCAGTCTCCGGAGAAGGAGTGTTTTGCCCATGTCGTCCAGAACGCCCCGCTCGTCTGCGCCCACCTCCTCGAAGATGCGGTGCGACAGACGGCCGAAGGAAAGCACGTCCACATTCAGGATTCCGCCGCACTCTCCCGCCGCCAGAACCATTTCCTTCTGCGTCTGCATTGTGTACTGATCCGGCACGACCACCAGAAAATTCACGGAAAAATCCTGCCGCGCCAGTGCATCCCGCGCGTACTGCGTCACCCGCTTATGAAGCTCACTGCTTTTTCCGGCGCCGGAAGCACCCAGACAGAATCGATAACCCATGGCATCCTCTCCCGGCCGCAGTCCTCTGCTCTGCGGCCCTTTTCATATCTCTTTATCTTATCGCAGATCCCCCCGTCCTGCACGAATTGTCCGATTAAAAAAGCGTCCCCTGATCTGCACACTGTGCAAACCAAGAAACGCTCTGTTTTTCATTTCTGCCCCGCAATCCGGTGCAGCTTTCGTGCCCGGACGGCTTTTTTATGCCTTGCGGTTCTTCTTATACCTTGCAGGTTTTCTTATGCCTTACGGTTTTTCTTCTCTGCTTCGTCAGCGAAGTTCTCACCCTGATGAATCTGAAGGTCCACGCCGGTTGCGTTGGGGCCTTCCTCCTCGAAGTTGTAATCCTTACCGGGCAGAATTGCATTCAGCAGGATACCAACGAGAGATCCGGTTGCAAGACCGGAGAAGCTGACTGCGCCGAAGGTGATGGCGCCTGCAGCGGAGTAGTTGATACCGATGGACAGCACCAGGATCAGTGCTGCGATCAGAACGTTGCGGCTCTTGGAGAAATCAACATGGGTCTCAACCAGGTTCCGGACTCCGACTGCGGAAATCATTCCGTAAAGGACCAGAGAAATGCCGCCGATTGTTGCGGAGGGCATCACCTCAATGATTGCTGCGAATTTCGGGCAGAAGGAAAGCACTGCCGCAATGACTGCTGCCAGACGAATGATTGCCGGATCAAAAACCTTGGTCAGTGTCAGAACACCGGTGTTCTCACCATAGGTTGTGTTTGCCGGAGCTCCGAACAGAGAAGCCAGTGTGGTTGCAAGACCATCGCCGCACAGAGTTCTGTGAAGTCCGGGATCCTTGATATAGTTCTTTCCGACGGTGGAGGAGATGGCAGAAATATCACCGATGTGCTCCATCATCGTAGCAAACGCGATCGGAACAATCGTAACAACGGAGGCAAACAGCAGCCCGCCGTCCAGCTTTCCGCTGGTGAAGATTGAGAATACCGTGTTCTCATAGTGAATCGGGAAGCCGATCCATGCTGCCTCGCGAACCGGTGTAAAGTCGATGTTTCCGGTAACTGCCGCAACAAAATAGGATGCGATAACACCAAGAAGGATCGGGATGATCTTGACCATTCCCTTACCCCAGATGTTGCAGACAATAACCACAACGATGGCAACCAGTGCAATCAGCCAGTTGGTTTCGCAGTTTGAGATCGCCGACTGGGAAAGATTCAGTCCGATGGCAATGATGATCGGTCCGGTGACAACCGGAGGGAAGAACTTCATAACCTTGTTTGCCCCGAATACCCGGAACAGACCTGCCAGAACCAGATAGACCAGACCTGCGCAGGCAACGCCGAAGCATGCATACGGCAGAAGCGGGCTTGCGCTTCCATCTGCATTCAGCGGAGCGATGGCTGCGTATCCGCCAAGGAATGCGAAGGATGATCCCAGGAAAGCAGGAACCTTACGCTTCGTAAGGAAATGGAACAGAAGTGTTCCAAGACCAGCAAACAGCAGTGTGCTGGAAACGTCCAGGCCCGTCAGAAGCGGTACCAGAACGGTTGCGCCGAACATTGCGAACACATGCTGAAAGCCAAGAATTGCAATCTTGGGTGCTCCCAGCGAGGATGCGTCGTAAATCGGCTGATCTCCGACTACAATTTTCTTCTTTGTATCACTCATATTTCTCCCTCTACCCGTTACTCAGTAACAGGATTTCATAACAAGGGCCGGGGAAGAACCATTCTTCCCTGGCCTTTGGAATGCCCTCATATAAAACTGAAAATTACGCCTCATCGTCGAAGAACTGCTCGACCTTCGGTGCTTCTCTCTCTGCAGACGCTTCTGCCGGCTTTACGGTTTCTGCCTGAACAGCTTCCTTCTCTTCTTCCGGCTTTACGGCCTCTTCCGAAGCAGGTGCCTCTTCCTTCCCTTCTGCCGGAGCAGCCTCTGCTGCCTCGTCGGAAAGTGCTTCCTCCTCGTTCCTCTCACGGAGGATCTCACGGATCTTCGTAGCCGAATCCTTTACGGTCTTACCAACCTCGGTTGCAGCAGCCTCCACGGTGTTCAGAACTTCCTCTCCCTTGGGGCCAACCGCTTCCTTCATCCGGTCCACTGCCTGCTGCGATCCATGCTGAATTGTTGTGTAAGCACGGTTCGCCGCCTGCTTGATCGTCTCCGCGGTCACGTCAAAATCATCCTCTTCAAAATCCTCTTCGGCCTCTGTCTCCTCATCGGAAGGAGCGCCCTCGAGCTTCTCAATGTCCTCCAGATCGGAGTCCATATAATCCTCATTCTCTTCCACCTTCGTCAGATAGCAGTATAACCCATACGCAGCTGCCCCAACCAGAGCTGTCCCGAAAATAAGCTTACCAATTTTCCCCATTTCAAACCTCCACGCATAAAAACGCGATAAGCCACCTGTGGCTTATCCTCCATCGCAACGGTTCTGCTTTGTTAACATTTGTACCAGTGTATACCACCTCTGTATAAAAAGGAAGTAATTATTGTGCATAAATTTATTTTGTGTTAGTCTAATTGATAGACTGATTCAGTCAATTTCAATGGATACCGGGAACTCTTCCCGGACTTTTCACAGAGGAAGCATCCGAAGCAGCATGAACGAGAAATTCTACGATCTGAAAAAGGAAAAACAGGACCGCATGATCAATGCAGGCCTTCGCATTTTCGCGCTGAACGGGTACCACCATGCCAGCACGGATGAAATTGTGAAGGAAGCAAAGATCAGCAAGGGACTTCTGTTCCACTACTTCGGCAGCAAGGCCGGCTATTACGGCTTCCTGTACAGCTATGTCTCCCGCTATGTCATTCTCGAGCTTCGCAGCGCAATCCGTGAGCCCGGCATCGACTTCTGGGAGCTGCAGAGCCAGATTCTGGAAACAGAAAGCCGCCTGATGGAGCAGTATCCTGCTGTTTTCCTGTTCTTCGAATCTGTGAAAATGGAAGATGACAGCGAAGGTCTGTCCGTTCTCGAAGAGCTCGATGCCACAGTTCCGGACATCTACGATTCCATGCAGGCCAAGGCTCTCATCGGCGGTTACCCGCGCATTCGCGATCTTGAGCTCGTCTGCGGCACAATTCATTACATCAAGATTGGCCTGATGCGGGAGCTGTTATACGATCCCACAACGCCCATTTCCATGTACACCGCACATGTAGAACAGTATCTGGAGATGCTGAAAGCCCTGACCAAAGGCTGAATTTCCTCCCCGCACTGATCCTATGCTTTTGAGGATGCTGTTTCCAATCTCCAATGCATCCCCGAACAGAAAATCTGCCGTTTAAGGATGATTTCTCCACTGGAAAATAATCCCTGCAAAGAATTTCTTCCGCTCAGAGATGATTTCTCCATTGGAAAATAATCCCTGCAAAGCATTCCTTCCGCTCAGGGATGATTTCTCCGCTGGAAAATAATCCCTGCAAAGCATTTCTTCCGCTCAGGGATGATTTCTCCACTGGAAAATAATCCCTGCAAAGCATTCCTTCCGCTCAGGGATGATTTCTCCATTGAAAAATAATCCCTGCAAAGAATTTCTTCCGCCCAGGGATGATTCCTCCACTGAAAATGCATCCCTACACAAAATTTCTTCCGTCCAGGGATGATTCCTCCATTGGAAAATAATCCCTGCAAAGAATTTCTGCCATATTAAGATACATCACGAATCAGAAATATCTTCCCGATCTCCCGCTTCTCTCCGCAACGGTTCCGTAACCTCCCCCGCAACTGAAGCTTCAGAATCTTCCCCGCAGCAACCCCGTAGCCTCACCCGCAACAATTCCATAGGATTTATCTCTGCTCTTTCGATAATGTGCTATCATAGTTTTATGAATTCTTGCAGTTTTTCCATTACTTTTGATTATTCAGTTTTCAGCTTTTACCATGGAGGAAAGCAAAAATGAAAAGGTTATGTATTGCACTCGTAAGCGCTCTTCTTTGTATTTCTATGATTACCCCGGTTACTGTTATGGCGGCAGAAAATGACGTTGTGTACATTACAAACACCGGTAAAAAATACCATGCTGCAAACTGCAGTTCTCTGAGGAAAAGCAAGCATGCAATTACTCTTGCCAATGCAAAGGCGAGCGGGTACACACCTTGTTCAAAGTGCCTCGGCGGTACTTCGGTATCTGCAGGCACTTCCACACCCACAGGGACCCCTGCAGCTTCTGCGAACGCGGCTTCTGTTCCCGTAATGACCCCTGCAGCTTCTGCTAATGTGGCTGCTGTTCCCGCAGGAATAACAGCGGAACAGGCGGTACAGAATGCATATGCATTGTATGTTCAAAATGGTCTGACATCAGAAGCGGCAATGAGCAGGGTACAGGCGGTCCTGGCTAAGCTTACCGCTCAGCCTTCCGAATATCTGAGGATCGTTCAGGAGGATCTTGCTCTTCTGAATCCGTCTGGTACCGGCAGTACAGCTTCTGCAGAGCAGCTGGTTCAACAGATGTACGCAGCGTTGGTGGCGCAGGGAATGAGTTCTGACCAGGCTCTGGCTCAGGTTCAGGCCAATTTACCGGCAATTATGGCACAGGCCGGACGATAATATCGTTTCCAGTCAACTGCTCATGATTCCCCACTGATTCTGTACCCGGCATTTTATAACATAATCTCTGCGAGGCAGGCGTGATATCCATTGCATCACGCCTGCCTCGCCTTTTCTTTCCGCTCCCGGGAACATCATTTTCTTTCCCCGCCCGGGAACACCATTTTCTTTCCTCTCCCGAGAGCATCAATATCTGTATCAAATCCGGCAACAGCCGAATCGCAATTAGCCACATCCTTCTTTAAGATAATGACCTGGGTTGACCCCCATCCGTTTGCGAAAAGCGGCTGCAAAGCGGCTTGCGTTGCTGAAGCCGCACAGCTCCGCGACCTGGCTGATGGAGTAGCGGCCGCTGCGAATCAGGGGAAGGCTCTGCGTGACCCTGTATTCCTGCAGATATTCCGTGATGGATTTCCCGGTCATCCTGCGAAAGCTCCGGCAGCAGGCCTCTCTGGAGAGATGCGTCAGGTCTGCAAGCTCCTGAAGAGAAACAACGGAATCATAGTGCTGATGAAGATAATCCAGTGTAAGCTGCAGATGTTCAAGCTCCGCAGAGCTTGCGGGCACAGACTGCAGTCTCTTATTTTCCGGATTCCTGTATGCTTCCGGCAGAAGAGCGGCGAGAATCTCACAGAGAAGTCCCTTGATCCGAAGCTCGTGACAGAGAGGCTTTTCCGTGTAGAGCCGGTCGATCTCATCCAGCATTTGAAGAAGCCGCCTGGACTCCGCTCCGGTTCTGTCCGCCTCGGCTCTGTCCACTCCGGTTCGGTCCGCTCCGGTTCTGTCCGCCCCGGTCCCATCGATCCGGATGCAGGGGCCGGCACTGCCCTCCAGAAACGGTCGCATGCACTTGCGCTCCACATCGCCGCCGATTTCTCCGCTGATAAATTCCGGCGCAGCGATGATACTGCTGTACAGAACACTCTCTCCCGTCAGAGAATGGCAGCTGTGCGGGACATTGCTCCCGATCAGAATAGCCGATCCCGCAGGAATCGTATAGCTTTCCTGATAGATCTGACAGACCGCAGTTCCCTTTCGCGGAAGACAGAATTCAATTTCATTATGCCAGTGGATAGGGACATTTCTTCCCTCAAACATCCACAGATCATCGTGATTGACCGTGACCGGAAATGTCTCTGTGCCATGCGCAGAAAGCTCGCGGTTATGATCGTCCACATATATTTTCTTTGTTCCCATGACTGCCTCTTCTGCAATCAGCCAGAACGGCCTCCTCTGCAGCTTGCCGGTAGCCACGCAAAGCATGAAAGGAGCGCCGCACTATGGCCACACAGAACAATATGGATCTCTCACAGGGAAAGCCTTTTTCCGTCCTTCTGAAATTCGCCATTCCTGTCATTCTCGGAAATCTGTTCCAGCTGTTTTACACGCTGGCAGACTCCGTTATTGTCGGTAAAACAATGGGAGCCGAGGCTCTCGCCGCCGTCGGCTCCACCAGTATCATCATATACTTCATCTTCTGCTTCATCAACGGATTCACCGGCGGCTTCGGAATCTGCCTCGGCCAGCGTTTCGGTGCCCGCGATCAGAAGGGCATGACCAAAAGCATAGCCGTGTCTGCCGTCCTGTGCGTACTCTTTACCATCATTCTGACTGCGGTCTGCTGCCTGCTCGCACATCCGATTCTTCGCTGGATGCAGATTCCGGCGGACATCTATGACGGTGCCTATACCTACATGTTTATTGTCCTTGCCGGCACCGGAGCAACCATCTACTACAACATGATTTCCAATATGCTCCGCGCTCTGGGAGACAGCAAAACACCGCTGTATTTTCTTGTTTTCTCATCTCTTCTGAATATCGTTCTGGATGTGGTTTTCATTCTTCCCCTGCAGATGGGCGTGGCCGGTGCGGCACTTGCCACCATTCTGGCGCAGCTTCTCTCTGCCGTCCTCAGCAACGTAGTCGGATGGAAGAAATTTTCCATTCTGCACCTGCATAAGGAGGATTTTCGTGACCTGAAGGATCCCGCCATCAAGCATCTGCAGGTGGGCTTTCCCATGGGCTTTCAGATGTCGGTCATGTGCATCGGACAGCTTGCCATGCAGGCAGTCGTCAATTCCATGGGAACTGCTGCCGTTGCCGGGTACACTGCAGCCACCAAGGCAGATCAGCTCTCGGTTCTTGTCAACAATGCCATGATGACCGCCATCTCGAATTATGTGGCGCAAAATTACGGCGCCGGGCTGCCGCAGCGAATCCAAAAGGGCGTACGGGCCTGCCTGATTCAGCTTGAAGTGATGAATCTTGTGATGTGCATCGGTCTTCTCCTTCTTCGCCATCCGATTGTCCGGCTGTTTCTGGATTCCCCGTCCGCAGACATCTATGCCTATTCCGACGGATATCTGTGGGGCGTTGCACCCTTCTACTTTATTCTCGGACTGCTCGCCATTTACCGGACCGCCATCCAGAGCATGCAGAACAGCTGGGCTCCGTTTTCTGCCTGCATGATTGAACTGGTCATGCGGCTCGTTGCAACGCTGATTCTGCCTTCCCTCATCGGCTATACTGCCGTTTGTATCGCAAGTCCGCTTGCCTGGGCAGGAGCCTGCATTCTTCTGATTCCCGTGTATTATCACATGATGCGAAAGGGAAACACGATGCGTCAGTTCCAGGCCTGAATGAGCTTCTGTGCGCCCTCCCGGATTTCTTCCTCCGTCAGGGCCGCATAGCCAAGGAGAATCGCAGGAGAAACCTGTCGCCGGGGGGACGAGTTTTCCGGAAGCTTCTGCCGGGAGCAAGGATTCTCCGGAAGATGCTGCCACGAGCAAGGATTCTCCGGAAAAATTGCCTGTGAGGAAAACTCCTCCGGAAGCTTCTGCTCGGACAGCGGGTAGACAATCACTCCCTGCGCTCTTGCTGCATCCGCCAGCTTTTGCTCGATCTCGTCTTGTCCGATCTTTTCCTGTCCTCCAGCGGCATCCGCGCAGACAGCGGAATTTTTGAAGTGAAGCACCAGATGAAGTCCTGCTCCCTGACCACGGATATCGAATTTCTTTTCCAGTGGTTTCAGAAGCTCCAGCATCCGGTCATGCTTGCTCCGGTAATGATTTCTCATCCGGTTGAGGTATCGTTCAAAATATCCCTCCTGAATAAACTCATTCAGAATCGCCTGATCCAGCCGCGGAACGGTGCAGGAGAGAAAACCGGCCTTTTCATGAAATGCCGGCAGCAGATCCTTCGGAAGAATCAGATAGCTGACACGGATCGCCGGTGCAATCGACTTGGAGAAGGTCCCCAGATAAATCACCTTTCCTCCCGCATCCATCGATTGCAGAGACGGAACAGGGCGTCCTCTGTACTTAAACTCCGAATCGTAATCATCCTCGATAAGATAGCGTCCCTCTTTCTCTGCCGCCCAGGAAAGGAGCTCCGCTCTTCGCGGATATGGCATCACCACGCCGGTTGGAAACTGCCTGGCCGGCATGAGATAAGCAAGCAGGCAGTCAGATTCTTCCAGTGCATCCGCCCGCATACCGTTCTCATCATCAGCAATCGGTTCAATGGAAAATCCCAGCGACCTCATCACATCTGCCGCCCGAAGATACGTCGGAGATTCCATGCCGATTCGCACACCTTTATGATCCTCTGAAACTGAAGCTGACTTTCCCAGCAGAATGCCGAGCACCATCAGAAGATAGTCATTTCCTGCTCCGATGACAATCTGCTCCGGATCGCAGTGACAGCCTCTCGAGAGATGCAGATAATGCGCAATGGTTGTTCGAAGCTCCGGATCTCCCTGTGGGTCTCCTCTCCGAAACAGATCTGCCCGGTCGCCTGTCAGAATTCCACGCAGAATTCTTCTCCAGGTCGCATAAGGAAACATGGACATATCAATCGTACGCGGCGAAAAGTCAATTGCCGCCTCCTGCTTCGGATTTTCCTGTAAAACAAGGCTTTTCCCTTGTATTTGACTTATTTGGTCAAAGCTGATTCCCTCCGGTTTCCGGCTCGCTTCCGTCAGGCTCGGTATGTTCTGCGTCTCACAGACATAGGCCCCGCTCCCCCGCCGGATCACAAGATAGCCCTCTTCCTCCAGCTGCTCATAGGCAAGCTCCACCGTTGTCCTTGCAATCTTCAGACTGGCGGCAAGCTGCCTGGTCGAAGGCAGACGCTCCCCGGCAAGAAGCTTTCCCGAGCGGATCTCCCCCCGGATATATTCATAAATCTGTTCATACAGATGCCTGCCGTTTCCAGGCAGCAGTTCCATGTTAAGCTCCATGCTGTCTCCTGATTTTTATATGTTCCCTTGCTCCGGGATTGATCCTATGCACGATCCCTGATTCCAAGAATCATCCGGGCGATTCCGCATACCGCCGCAAAGAGTACCCCTGCAACAGGCCAGAGTACCCAGGTTTGATCCCACTCCATGGTTTTAAAACTCCATGCAAGATACATCGCAGTTGCAAGCAGCCAGTAAACACCGGAAAAGGTATCCAGCTTCTTCTTGACCAGCTTCTCCCTCTTTGAGAATTCTCCCTCCTGAAGAAGTGTATCATAGCTGCCTTTCACCATTCCCACACGAATCAGGCTGTTCACTCCAAGTGCAATCAGCACCAGCAGCACCGACACACAGGCTGCACAGATGTCATCCGGGAAATCCATGGCACCGGCAACCAAAAGCGGGATCACAGAAAGAATGCAGAGGACAACGCCGATTGCCGTACCGATCGTATATTTTTCCTCGTAGGCTCCTCTTCTCTCCTTCACCATCCCGGTCACGCCATACTCCGTTTCAAAAGGCTCCTTCTCCAGATGCTCCAGATGGCTCATTTTAATTCCGCTGATGATAAAGATGAAAACGGCTGCAGCAATGAATACAAGTAAAACCATGCATCCGATTCCTGCCGCCAGATTCTCCGCTAAGGGAAGCCTCCGACTCTCAGAAAATGCATTGAGAAAAATGAGCAGAACCGGGCTGAGAATACACAATGCCGTTGCATTTGCAATCAGCGGCGCAAACTTCTCCTTGGCGTCCAGAAATTCATTGGCTTCTCCCATCGTCACCCGGCGCAGCGTCTGTTCCGACTCGCTTAAGCCCTCATAACCGGTCCCCCGCATCTCCGGCTCCATCTCGTCCTTCAGGAGATAATCCGTACTGACCCCGAACAGCTCTGCCAACTGAATCACCTTCTGAAGATCCGGAACCGATCCTGCGCTTTCCCACTTGGAAACTGCCTGCCTCGATACCCCAAGCTGTTCTGCCAGCTCCTCCTGAGACCAACCGTTCTTTTTTCTTTCTTCTGCAATCTTATCCGCCAGAATCATCTCTCTGCTCCCTTCTTCCTGATCCATGAGTTTTCCCTTGATTATCAATGGATGATCATTTGCTTCTCAACGGGTTTTCCCTTTGTGATAACTCAATCTTATCCTTTTTGGCCATAGCAGTCTGCCATGCGGGGCTGTCAATCGGTCAAACAAAGGTTGCATTTGTGTAAAAAGCGGGGAGAAGCTGATCGGGATGCCTCCACGATCGGCACATTCATCCGTAAAAGGCATGATGGATGATTCAGGATGCATTCTTGTCCGGCACATGCATCCCTAAAAGCTGAAATAGCTGATCCGGGATGCATTAGCTGTATATAACTGCATCCCCCAAAAGCAAAATAGCTGACCCAGGATGTGTTAGCTGCATATAACTGCATCCCTGAAAAACAAAATAGCTGATTCGGGATGCATTAGCTGCATATAACTGCATCCCTAAAAAACAAAATAGCTGATCCGGGATGCATTAGCTGCATATAACTGCATCCCTGAAAAGCAAAATAGCTGATTCAGGATGCATTAGCTGCATATAACTGCATCCCCCAAAAGCAAAATAGCTGACCCAGGATGCATTAGCCGCATATAACCGTATTCACCAGCCCCTGCGCCCCGCCAAAGCTCCGAAAACGCCCGAAAAGTCGCAGAAAACTCCAGTAAGCTCCAGTAAACTCCAGGAAACTCAGAAGACACAGCCATCTGAGTTTACAAAAAACCTCTTTGCAGCGCACTGTGCAAAGAGGTTTTCTGATTTGTCGAATCTGTCGATCTTATCCGTTCTTCGGAAGCTTGAACGAGCTCTTCAGTGAAACGATCCGGTTGAACACCGGTGCGCCTTCCTTCGAGTCCTTGGCATCAGCGCAGAAGAAGCCGTTCCGGACGAACTGGAACCGGTCATATGCCTTCGCATCCTTCAGGGCACTCTCGCACCACGCCTGTACTGTGGTCAGGCTGTTCGGATTCAGGTTCAATGATCCGTCCTCGTTATATACGCCCTTCTCCTCGTCGATGATGTTCTCATACAGACGAACCGGGAGGCGGACCGCATCCTGGGCGTTCACCCAGTGAATGGTTCCCTTGACCTTACGTCCCTCGAAGCCGCTTCCGGACTTCGTCTCCGGGTCATAGGTGCAGTGAACCACCGTCACATTGCCGGCATCATCCGTCTCATAAGATACACACTTGACGAAGTATGCATACATCAGCCGCACTTCATTGCCGGGGTACAGTCTCTTGTACTTCGGGACAGGCTCTGCCATGAAGTCCTCGCGCTCGATCCAGAGCTCACGCGAGAAGGTAATGGTACGGCTTCCAAGTGCCTCATTTTCCAGATTATTCGGTGCCGTGAGCTCCTCGCTCTGTCCTTCCGGATAGTTGTCGATCACAAGCTTTAACGGATCCAGAACTGCCAGCATACGGCTGCAGGAGGGCTTCAGATCCTCACGGATGCAGTACTCCAGTGCCGCATAATCATTGACCGCCTGACTCTTTGAAACGCCTGCCATATCCACAAACTTCTTGATGGAGGACGGCGTATATCCGCGGCGGCGAAGTCCGGAAATGGAAACCAGTCTCGGATCATCCCAGCCATCCACGATGCCCTGCTCCACAAGCTTCTTGATGTAACGCTTACCGGTCACGACATTCTTCAGATAAAGCTTTGCAAACTCAATCTGACGGGGAGGCTGCGGGAACTCCGCTTCCTTCACCACCCAGTCATACAGCGGGCGATGATCCTCGAACTCCAGCGTGCAGATCGAATGTGTGATGCCTTCGATCGCATCCTCAATCGGATGAGCGAAATCGTACATCGGATAAATGCACCACTTGTCTCCGGTGTTCTGATGCGTCAGATGCGCCACACGGTAGATGATCGGATCCCGCATGTTGATGTTGGACGATGCCATATCAATCTTTGCGCGAAGCGTCTTCTCGCCGTCTGCAAACTTTCCTTCCTTCATCTCCGTAAAGAGCTTCAGGTTCTCCTCAACGGAGCGCTCCCGCATCGGATCATTCTTGCCCGGCTCCGTGAGCGTTCCGCGATACTCGCGCATTTCATCCGCCGTAAGGTCAGACACATAGGCCTTTCCCTTGCGAATCAGCTTCAGCGCGATCTCATACATTTCGTCGAAGTAGTTGCTGGCGAAAAAGAGACGATCCTCATAATCCGCGCCCAGCCACTTTACGTCTTCCTTGATCGACTCCACGAACTCAGACTTCTCCTTCGTCGGGTTCGTATCATCAAAGCGAAGATTGAACTTGCCGCCGTATTCCTTCGCAAGGCCATAGTTCAGAAGAATACTCTTTGCATGGCCGATGTGAAGATAGCCGTTCGGCTCCGGCGGGAAACGGGTCTGAACATGATCATACCGTCCCTCCGCCAGATCCTTGTCAATCTCCAGCTCAATAAAATTCTTATTCTCTCCGTTGAGGGAATCCACCTTTACGGTTCCGTCCTCGGAGCGCTTCATTTCATCCGTGCTCATATATCATTATCCTTGCAGCATTATATTTGGGTATCCGGAAAATTATTTCTCGTTCACGCTGTAGTTCGGAGCTTCCTTCGTGATCTGAATGTCATGAGGATGGTTCTCACGAAGTGATGCATTCGAAATCTTGACAAAGCGTCCGTTCTCCTGCAGCTCCTTGATGGTGTGGGAGCCGGTCAGACCCATACCGGAACGGATGCCGCCCATCAGCTGGAATACCGTGTCCTCGATGAGGCCCTTGTATGCAACGCGTCCCTCAACTCCTTCCGGCACAAGCTTCTTCGCGTTCTCCTGGAAATAACGATCCTTGGAGCCGTTCTCCATTGCAGAGATGGAGCCCATGCCGCGGTATACCTTGTAGGTTCTTCCCTGGAAGAGCTCGGTAGCTCCCGGAGACTCCTCGCAGCCTGCGAAGATGGAGCCCATCATGCAGACATTGCCGCCTGCTGCCAGAGCCTTGACCATATCACCGGAGTATTTGATACCGCCGTCGGCGATAACCGGAATGCCGGATTCCTTTGCAACTGCATAGGCATCCATGATTGCGGTAATCTGCGGAACGCCGCAGCCGGTAACGACACGGGTCGTGCAGATGGAGCCGGGTCCAATACCAACCTTGACAGCGTCAGCTCCGGCCTTGATGAGGTCGGCTGCGCCTTCACCGGTTGCAATGTTTCCTGCGATGACATCCAGATCCGGATATGCATCCTTGATCATGCGGAGGCAGCGCAGAACGTTCTCGGAATGACCATGGGAGGAATCCAGAACGATGCAGTCAACCTTGGCATTGACCAGAGCTTCCACGCGGTCCAGAACGTTTGCGGTGATGCCGACGGCTGCGCCGCACAGAAGGCGTCCCATGGAGTCCTTTGCGGAAAGCGGATACTTAATGGTCTTCTCGATATCCTTGATGGTGATCAGGCCAACCAGATTGTAATCGTCATCAACGATCGGAAGCTTCTCCTTCTTGGAGGCAGCCAGAATCTTCTTCGCCTCCTCCAGCGTTGTGCCGGCACGTCCGGTTACCAGATTCTCAGAGGTCATAACCTCGCTGATCTTCTTGGTATAGTCGGTCTCAAACTTCAGATCA
>ERZ1026898.615-NODE-615-length-20388-cov-9.144002_pt1 | contig 20388 bp, 14 predicted proteins | sample MGYA00380178_ERZ1026898 | MGnify/ENA primary metagenome ERZ1026898 (study PRJEB33269, sample SAMEA4719814) | human gut metagenome | biome: human-associated habitat; feature: organic feature; material: feces | place: Cameroon | collected 2013-10 ... | reverse complement strand
GCCCGTCGAGAAGAATCTCGCCTTTATTGACATCATAGAAGCGCATGAGCAGGTTGACGAATGTCGTCTTGCCCGCGCCAGTCGGTCCGACTATCGCGACGAGCTGACCCGGATCGACCTTCAGATTCATGTTTTCTATAAGCGGCACTTCGGTAGTGTAGCTGAAGCTGACATCTCTGAATTCAACTTCACCCTTGGGCTCTTCTATCCTGGTGTCGTAGCAGTCCGCGCACTCGTCTGGCTCATCGAGCAGATTAAACACGCGCTCCGCACTCGCGAGCGAGGATTGAAGATTGTTCGCGATGTTGCCGATGCTGACGAGCGGCTGCATAAAGAGCTTTGAATAAGTGAAGAAAGTTGTTATGTCGCCGAGGGAGAAAGTTCCCCTTATGACATACACGCCGCCTATGACGCAGATAAGCACATAGGCAATGTTGCTGACGAAATTTAATATCGGTCCGATTATGCCGGAGATGAACTGCGCTTTGTATCCGGCTTTTGCGAGGCTTACGTTTATATCATCGAACTCATCTATCGCCTGCTCCTCGTGGTCAAAGACTTTGATGAGCGTGTGGCCGGTGTACATCTCTTCGATGTGTCCGTTTATGTTGCCCGTCTCGTCCCACTGGCGGCGGAAGTACCGCTTGGAGCGCTTTGAGATAAGAGATATCACAATAAGGCTCGGCGGGAGCACGGAGAGCGTGATGAGCGTTAACTGCCAGCTGACATAGAACATCAGCGCGAGCATACCGATGAAGCTCACCGCAGAGGTGATTATCTGAATAAGGTTGTTTTGCAGGGTGTTGCTGATATTGTCTATATCGTTCATCATCTTGCTGAGGATATCGCCCTTCGAGTGCGAGTCGATATAGCTCAGCGGCAGGTGGGTCAGCTTGTCGTTTACCTTGTCGCGCAAATCGCGCACGACGGACTGCGTGATGCCCGCCATGATGTAGTGCTGAACATAGCTGAGCACCGCGCTCAGACCGTAGATGCCGAGAATGGTCAGCAGTATTTTCTGTATCTTTGAAAAGTTTATCTCGCCGCCCGAGAGCTTTATATCCGCCTGCTCTTTTATCGCGTCGACTATGTCTCCGAGGAACATCGGACCCGTGACGGTCAGCACCGTGCCGATAACGCCCGCTATGAGCACGACAATCATGCCGGGGACGAACGGCTTTAAGAGCGGCACGAAGCGCGAGACGGTCTCTTTGAAATTCTTCGGCTTCTCGCCGGGGCGGCGGTTGCCGCTGGAATACCCGCTGTATTTCTTTCTCGATTGCGATGTGCGCTTTCTTTTCAGAGGTGATCTTCTGCTCATGCGAGTTCCTCCTTTGAAAGCTGGGATTGGGCAATTTCGCGGTAGACCGTGCAGGTTTCGAGCAGCTCGCGGTGAGTGCCGATGCCCGCGACTTTGCCCTCGTCGAGCACGATTATACGGCTCGCGTCGATTATCGTTCCGACGCGCTGGGCAACGATTATTTTTGTTATATCCGGCATCCTCTCGCGCAGAGCCTTGCGAAGCTTCGCGTCGGTTGAGAAGTCGAGAGCCGAGAAGCTGTCGTCAAAAACATATATCTCGGCCTTTCTTATCAGCACGCGCGCTATCGCGAGGCGCTGGCGCTGACCGCCGGAAAGGTTCTTGCCGTTTTGCGAGAGCTCGCTGTCGAGTCCGTCCGGCATAGCTCTGACAAAGTCTGCCGCCTGCGCGGTTTCGAGCGCCTCCCACATCTCCTCTTCTGTAGCGTCGGGCTTGCCCATGCGCAGATTGTCGGCGACGGTGCCGCTGAACAAAAACGCGCTCTGCGGAATAAAGCCTATTTTCTCGTGGAGGGTACGCATAGACATATTTTTTATATCAACGCCGTCAATGAGAATCCTGCCGCCCGAGACATCGTAAAATCGGGGGATAAGATTGACGAGAGTCGATTTGCCCGAGCCGGTCGAGCCGATAACGGCGGTAGTCTCGCCGGGCATGGTCTTGAAAGATATGCGCGAAAGTATCGGCGAATCGGCACCCGGATAGCTGAAGCTCACGCAGTCGAACTCAAGCTCGCTGCGGCGGTCTGCGTCGGGGGTTATCGGATGCTCGGTCTCCTTTATCATCGGGACGAGGTCGAGCACCTCGTTGATTCTCTTTGCGGATATCTCCGCTTTCGGGAGCATCACGAACAGCGACGCCGCCATGGAGACCGCGTAGATTATCATTATCATATAGACCATGAACGCCTGCAGATCGCCGACGGTGTTCGCTATCTGCACGCTGTCCGCGACGGCGTCGAGCGCGTCTATCTGATCCGCCGCCATCTTGAGGAGAATGGCGACTATGACATAGCAAAGAAGCGTTGCGAGCGGAATAAGGAACGCGAAAATTCGATTTATCTTGAGCATGAGCCCGGTCAGGTCGTAGTTTGCCTTTCTGAACTTCTCGTCCTCATATTCCGAGCGGTTGAACGCGCGGATAACCCTGATTCCGCTGAGCTTCTCGCGCAGGATGAGATTGAGTCTGTCGGTCTTTTTCTGCGCCTTGTCGAACATCGGCAGAACCTGCTTTGCGACGACAAGGGCGATAACCAAAATTATCGGGATAGCGATGAACATGACGGTCGAGAGCCTCTTATTCAGCGTGAACGCCATGAACGCGCCGCCGATCATGACTATCGGCGCGCTGATAATAATGCGGATCATCATCAGGATCATATCCTGAATCTGGCGGATGTCGTTTGTCGTTCTCGTTATCAGCGAGGGCGTGCCTATCTTATCTATATCGCACTGGCTCAGCGACTCGACCTTGACGAACAGCGCGCGGCGAAGCGACAGACCGAAGCAGGCGGAGACCTTTGAGGAATAGTAGCTGCCCGCAACAGCTGCGCCTATCGCGATAGCAGAGAGCACCGCCATAACGCCGCCGATGAGCTGAACAGTGCCCATGCGCCCGTCGCCGATGCCGGTGTTTATCATCAGAGCCATCATCGCGGGCAGAATCAGCTGCATAAGATTGTTGAACAGCGAGAAAAACAGCGCCGCCACAGTAGCTCCCATATACGGTTTTAGAAATTTAACTATCTTTGTCACGAAGCGCGATACCTCCGTCTGTCGAAAAAAGACATAATTACAATTTATTTTATCATTGAAATGTGAACGGTTCAATAACTTTGGTAAACTTTCGGCGATAAATTGAATATATATTGCACGGACTCAATAAAAAAGGGGAGAAAATATGGACTGGTATTCGATGAGCGCCGCGGATGCGGTCGGCAAACTCAGCAGCAGCGTTGACAGGGGCTTGAGCTCGCGCGAAGCGGAGAAGCGGCTAGGGCAGGACGGCGAAAACATACTGCGCGGCAAAAAGAAAAAAAGTATCATCGCGGAATTTTTCGAGCAGTTCAAAGATTTCACCGTGATAGTCCTGCTCATAGCAAGCGGAGTGTCGTTTGCAACCTCGTTTTTAGAGGAACACGGCGACTTTGCCGACCCGATAATGATACTGATAATAGTTATACTCAACGCCGCAGTCGGGGTCATTCAGCAGCGGCGCGCGGAGCATTCGCTCGAGGCGCTCAAAAGTATGTCCGCGCCGACGGCGGCAGTCATAAGAGACGGAAAAGAGACAAAAATCCCTGCATCGGAAGTTGTTCGCGGGGATATTATAGAAGTCCGTGCGGGCGATCTTGTCCCCGCCGATGCGCGGCTGATATCTTCGCATTCGCTGTCGGCTCAGGAAAGCGCACTGACCGGCGAATCCATGCCGTGCGAAAAAGACGCTCTCTGCCGCATTCCGGACGGAAGTCCGCAGGCGGAGCTCAAAAATATGATATTTTCGTCCTCAGTTATAACCGCAGGTCACGCCAGGGCGGTCGTGACTCAGACGGGCATGGGCACGGCGGTCGGGAAGATAGCACATCTTCTGAATACCGAGGACGAACCGACAACGCCGCTGCAAATAAAGCTCGCGAAGATAGGTAAAGTCCTCGGCATCGGCGCGCTGGCGATATGTGCGCTGATATTCGTGCTCAGCATCCTACGCGGCATGGGCGTGCTCAGCGCGTTCATGCTCTCTGTCAGTCTCGCCGTCGCGGCTATCCCCGAGGGACTGCCCGCGGTCGTCACCGTTGTGCTCTCGCTAGGAGTGCAGAAGATGGCGAAGAGCAACGCGGTCATACGCCGCCTGCCCGCAGTCGAGACGCTCGGCGCGGCGACATATATCTGTTCGGATAAGACAGGTACGCTGACTCAGAACAAAATGACCGTCACTGCCGCCTGCTCACCGTCGGGCGAAATTCAGCTGACCGGCGAAGAGGCAAAAAAGCTTTTCTCGCTCGCCGCGCTCTGCTGCGACGCAAAATACGAGGGAAAGGGCAAGGTATCCGGCGAGCCGACAGAGGCTGCGATAGTCGCGGCGGCGGAACGCTCCGGCACCGATACGGCAAAGCTCAACCGCCAAAAGCCCAGAACCGACGAAATACCGTTCTTGTCCGAGCGGAAGATGATGTCCGTCGCGATAAGAGACGGGGACAAAATAATAACGGTCGCAAAGGGCGCACCCGATGTGCTGATAAAAAAGTGTTCCGACATAATATTAAACGGAACGAAAACCCCTCTGACTTCGGCTCGGCGTGAAAAAATACTGAGTCTCAACGCCTCTCTTGCCGAGCGGGCATTAAGAGTCATCGCCGTCGCCACGGGCGAGACAAACGGGGGTAAAATAAGCGAGACGGGGCTGACATTCTGCGGGCTTATCGGCATGGAGGACCCGCCGCGCGAAGAGGCGTATGAAGCGGTCAAAACCTGCCGCCGCGCGGGGATAACGCCGGTCATGATAACCGGCGACCACGCGGGCACCGCCTGCGCCACGGCGAAAAAGCTCGGCATACTCTCGCGCTCCGGCGAATGCCTGACGGGCGCGCAGATAGACAAAATGGGTGAAAATGAATTCGCGCGCGCCGTGCGCTCCTGCCGCGTATATGCGCGTGTGACGCCCGAGCACAAAGTGCGGATAGTCAAGGCTCTGCGAGCCCACGGCGAGGTTGTTGCGATGACCGGCGACGGAGTCAACGACGCGCCCGCATTAAAGGCCGCCGATATCGGCTGCGCCATGGGCAAGGGCGGCACGCAGGTGGCGCAGAACGCCGCCGACATGATTCTGACCGATGACAATTTCGCGACCATAGTCAAAGCCGTCGCCCAGGGGCGCGGAATATATGACAACATCCGCCGCGCCATACACTATCTGCTCGGCTGCAACATCGGCGAGATACTCTGCGCCTTTGCCGCCACTCTCTTCGGCATGCCCGCGCCGCTGCTGCCGATACAGCTTTTGTGGATAAATCTTGTCACAGACTCCCTGCCCGCTCTCGCGCTCGGCGCGGAGAGGCTCGACAGCCGCATCATGCAGCGTCCCCCGCGCGACAGCTCAAAGAGCTTTTTCGCCGACCGCACGGGACTCGACATAGCCCTCGAGGGAATGTTGATAGGCGCGCTGAGTCTGTTTGCGTTCGTCGCGGGCAACTCACTTTTCAAAAATTCCTGCGTCGAGCTTGGACGCACCATGGCGTTTGCGACGCAGAGCCTCTGCGAGATAGCTCACTCGTTCAATATGCGCTCGCGCCGCTCGGTTTTCAGCATCGGTATTTTTTCAAACAGAAAGCTCACTATTTGCGCCGCCCTCTGCACCGCGCTCCAGCTCATTGTTATGACCGTCCCGCCGCTGCGGGTGCTGTTCGATGTGTCCGTGCTCAATATATATGAGTGGCTGACCGTCGCCGCCCTCGCCCTCGCTCCGATAGCGTTCTCCGAACTCGGCAAAGCGGTTGGAGGGAAGAGGGAGGAATGATTTGCATGACCTGACAACCCCCAACTTATCGCAAATTATAAAAACAGCCCCGGAAAACTCCGGGGCTTATTATATGTATCACTGTGTCAATCCGAGCTTCTTTGCCATTTCGGCGGTCTTGAGTTCGAGCAGTTTGGAGACTCCGTCCTCCTGCATTGTGACTCCGTAGAGAACATCGGCTTCTTCCATCGTGCCGCGTCTGTGCGTGATGAGTATGAACTGCGTGTTCTTCGTCATGCGGCGAGCATACTGCGCGTAGCGCGTGACGTTTACATCATCAAGCGCCGCCTCGACCTCGTCGAAGAAGCAGAACGGCGCGGGAGTGACCTTGAGGATGGAGAACAGCAGCGCGATTGCCGCAAGTCCCTTTTCGCCGCCCGAGAGCAGGTCGATATTCTGAACATTCTTTCCCGGGGGCTGAACCTTTATCTCAATGGCACATTCGAGTACATCGAGCGGATTCTCAAGAATAAGCTCCGCCTTGCCGCCGCCGAACAGCTCCGAGAACGTCTGACCGAAGATAGTGTTTATGCGGTCGAACTGTTCCCTGAACCGCTCCGACATCTTGCCGGTCAGGTCGCCTATGAGCGTGAGCAGCTCCGCGCGGGAGCTTTCGACATCGTCTATCTGAGTTTTCATGAACTCGTAGCGCTCGGAGACCTCTTTGTATTCCTCGATAGCGCCGACATTGACATTGCCGAGGGCTCTTATCTTGTTCTTTATATCATTGAGATCGCGCTGCGCTTTCTGCGGATCTTCAATAACTATGCCGAGTTCCTCCGCCTCGCGGCGAGTGAGCTGATATTCGTCATAGAGCTTGTTCTGCGCATTTTCAAGCTCGCGCTGCATCGAGTCGCGGCGCTCTTCGAGCCTTGCCCGCTCGCCGGACAGCCTCTCGCGCCTGTCGCTGACCGAGCGCTCCTGAGCGCGAAGTTTGGTGCTCTCGCCCTCGACTCCGCTTCGCTTCTGAGCGAGCGAGGATATCTCGTCCTTTTTCTGCTGAGCCTCAGCGCGAAGCGATGCCGCCTCGCCTTTGAGCTGTTCAATCAGCTCGTTCGTCGCGGTCATCTGCTCGGTTATGGAGTCGATCTCCGATTTGAGTTCATCGGCATGACCCTCATGGGAACTTCTGCGGCGTTTGAGCGTTTCGATGACTTCCTCTCTCGCCTGAATATCCTTTTTGAACGCAAGGATGCTGAGGTTGATGCTGCTCTCTTTGTCCGCGTTCTGCTCGCGGGTGCTGAGCAGTTCGTCGCGGCGCGATTCGATTTCTGTTATCTTTTCGTTAACCGAGTCGAGCTGAGAGGTAAATTCATCTATCTTCTTCTGCGCCTGAGTCTGAATTTCTTCTAGCTTTGCGGTGCGCTCTGCGGAGCTGCGCTTCTCCGCTTCGAGGTCATTGAGCGCGGACTCAGCGGTTTCTATCTTGTCGTCTATCATGCGCAGTTCGCCCTCGCGGCGGATTTTTTCTTCCTGCGCTTTCTGGAGCTCCGCCGTCACGCCGTCGTATTCCGCCTGCGCCGCCGAGACTTCGCCCGCGAGCTCTTTGTATCTCTCCTGCCGCTCGGCGAGGTCTTTTTCAAGCTTCGCGACAGTCTTTTTGAGCTGTTCTATATCATTGCCGCGGCTGAGTATTCCCGCGTTCTGTCCGCGCGAACCGCCCGTCATCGAGCCGCCCGCGTTCATGACCTGACCGTCGAGCGTGACGACTTTGAATCTGTGGCCGAAGCGCTTGGAAATGGCTATCGCGCTGTCGATATTATCCGCAACGGCGGTGTGGCTGAGCAGGTTTCTGATTATCGGCAGATACTCGTCGTCGCATCGAAGAAGCCTGTCCGCCATGTCGATGAATCCGGCGCAGGAGTCGAGTCCGTCCTCCCTGAACGGGCGCGGCTTTATCGCCGTCATCGGCAGGAAAGTCGCGCGTCCTGCGCGGCTCTCTTTAAGATAGCCTATGGCGCGCTTTGCCGCCGACTCGTCGTCGGTGACTATATTCTGAACTGCGGCGCCGAGAGCCGTCTCGACCGCCGCGGCGTACTTCGCGTCAACGGTTATCAGCTGGGACACAGGTCCGTGGATTCCGCGCAGCGTTCCGCGCTTTGCTTCGCGCATGACCGCTTTAACGGAGCCGGAATAGCCCTCCATGTTCTTCTCGAGATCCTCGAGCATTCTGATTCGCGCCTGCTTCTGGTGGATGTCGAGCGTTGCGGCATCGAGCTCGCGGCGCATCTTCTCCGCCTTTTCGGAGCGCGAACGGACTATCATAGAGTAGCCGTCTATTGAATTTGAAAGTGATTCTATATTTTCAAGGCACGCATCGAGATTTTTTCGGCTGACCTCAGCCTGCTCGCGAAGTGCGTCAAGCAGTCCGCCGCGCGAAGCGATGACTTCGTCAACTGTGCCGAGGCGCGCGGCTATCTCCTGCGCGGAGGAACGCGCCGTGCTCTGTTCGATTTTTGCGGCGGAGAGAGATTCGTTTATGGTCTTCGCCTGCGCCTCCGCGCTGTCGCGCTCGGCGGTTATCGCACTCTCCTGCTCCTTGAGCTTGCCCGTGCTGTCGAGCAGCTCGAGCAGCTGCGCCTGGCAGTCCTTTATCTCGGCGTCTATAGATTCTATCTCTTTTTGGGCGGCGTCGATCTGCTCCTCGAGGTGCTGTTCGGTGGCGGTCGCCGCTTCCATGTCGCGCTTTATGCGCTCTATCGTCTCGCGGTTATGCGCGAGGTTGTTGTGCTCGACGGCGATTCTGCCGTCAACTGCGGTCGCCTGCTCCTCGTCGGAGGCGGCTTTCGTTCGCAGTTCTTCTATCTGCACGGTTATTCCGCTGCCCGTGCTCATCAGCTCTTCTATCTGAGCCGATATCTGTTCGAGCTCGCGCTCCGCCTGCTCATAGTCCGCGGCGGCAAGGGATATTTTATCCTCCTGCGCCCTGAGTCCCTCGCGGGAGCGCTCTATCGTCTTGAGCCAGAGACCTATCTCAAGCTCCTTCTTTTCCCCTGCAAGCACAAGGAATTTCTGCGCCTTTTCGCTCTGCGTTTTGAGCGGTCCGACGCGTCCTTCGAGCTCGGTCAATATATCGCGCAGGCGGACGAGGTTTTCCTCCGCCTGTTCGAGTCTGCGGGTCGCGTCCGCGCGGCGGTATCTGAAATGGGAGATTCCCGCCGCCTCTTCGAGCATATCGCGCCTCTGCGGCGAGCGCGAAGAGATAAGGTCGGCGACTCTGCCCTGGCTGACCATGGAATAGCCGTCGCGTCCGAGTCCCGTATCCATAAACAGCTCGTGGATATCGCGCAGGCGGACTGTCTCGCCGTTCAGAAGATACTCGCTCTCGCCCGAGCGGTAGTAGCGGCGAGTAACGGAGACCTCGTCCTTGTCGCAGTTGTTGAGGGTGCGGTCGGTGTTATCGAGGCGCAGAGTGACCTCGGCGAAGCCCATCGCTTTTCTCAGCGAAGTGCCGCCGAAGATGACATCCTCCATTTTCGAGCCGCGCAGGCTCTTTGACGACTGCTCACCGAGAACCCAGCGAACGGCGTCGGAGATGTTGCTCTTACCGGAGCCGTTGGGTCCTATGACGGCGGTTATGCCTTTTCCGAATTCGAGCGTTGTCTTGTCGGGAAAGGATTTGAAGCCCTGCAGTTCGAGTGCTTTTAGTAACATTTATCTGCCTGCCTTTATAATAAGTTGACTTTTTCCAAGGTTATATCGCGCGCCGAGAGAGCCGCATTTTCTTTTATCCTGCATTCATAGCCGAGTTCTCTGAGCTTTTCGATATTGCATCTTCTCTGTCCGGAGGCCTTTGAAACTTCACGCGGGGCGACATATATTATGTACTTCCCCTTTTCTTTTCCGGAGAGTGCTCTGTTAATAATATCAAAATATATATGCCCCTCGCACATCTCGCGCAGAGCCGGATGATATGCGCCGGCAACGAAAGAGCCTTCGACGTCGCCGCCGGAATGGAGTCCGAGGCGGATGACCTTTATCCCCGCATTTTCAAACATCGGCAGTATCTTCGCGCAGAGCACCGCCGCCTCTTCGGGAGTCTGCGGGCGGTATTCGCCATTGCGGTATAGCTCGGCGAGCTCCGTGTTTTCTATAACGACCGTCGGATATATCCGCGCGGTGTCAGGCGAAAGCGAAATTATGTCCCGCGCCGTCCCGATGCTGTCCTCATCATTCGAGCCGTAGAGCCCGGTCATCATCTGGAGCCCCAATTCGAAGCCGCGTTCTTTTAAGAGCCGCGCCGAGCGGAAGATATCCTCGCGCGTGTGACCCCTGCGGTTCATCGCGAGCACTTTATCATTCGTGCTCTGTGCGCCGAGTTCGACCGCCGTGACATGATACTTTTCAAGGATATCGCATATCTCGCCGTCAACAGCGTCCGGGCGGGTGGATATTCTGATGCCCTTGAAGCCGTTTTCGCCGATGAACTCCTGCGCCGAAGAGAGCAGCTCGATCATATAATCGCGGTCGATAGCCGTGAAGCTGCCGCCGAAAAATGCTATCTCCCCGTCTTTTATTCCCTCGGGTGACGAGCGCATGGCAACGAGCGCCGCGTCGCGCACATCCTGTGCCGTCGGCTGGCTCTTCGCGCCCGAAATACTCCTCTGGTTGCAGAAGCTGCACTGGTGCGGGCAGCCCGCGTGGGGAACGAATACGGAGACGTTTATATGTTTCATGCCTTGAGCCCCATGAGCTCCAGAGCCTCTTTTGCCGCCGCCTGCTCGGCTATCTTCTTGCTTCTGCCCGAGCCGTGGCCGATGACGTTGCTGTTGAGATGGACTTCGACGCTGAAGGTCTTGTTGTGATCGGGTCCGCTCTCGCCGACGAGGACATATTCGACCGCCTCTTCGGGGTTGCGCTGGACTATTTCCTGCAAGGTGGTCTTGTAGTCCGTGACGACCGGCTTCTCCTCGTCCGCCTTGTCGATAAAACGGAAAACGAACTTCTTCGCCGGCTCTATGCCGCCGTCGAGATAGATAGCGGCGAGCACAGCCTCAAACGCATCGGCGAGGATAGAGGGGCGCTCCTTGCCGCCGGTGAGCACTTCGCCCTTGCCGAAGAGCAGATAGTCGCCGATACCGAGCGTGCGCGCAAATTCGCTCAGCGACTTCTCGCAGACGAAATAAGCGCGTCTCTTAGTCAGCTCGCCCTCGGGCAGGTGCTTGAAGTGATGGAAGAAATGCTCGGCGGAGATAAAGCCGAGCACCGAGTCGCCCAGAAACTCCAGGCGCTCGTTGCAGCGCGTGCCGTCCTGCCGCTCGTTGGCGTATGACGAGTGGGTCAGCGCCTCGGTGAGCAGCTTTTTATTCTTGAAATTGTAGCCTATTTTCTTTTCGAGTTCTCTGTTGTCCATTTTTCTTACTCCGCGTCGGCAGCTTCCTTGACGCTCTGTGCAATGGTGCCGACTATATTTTTTTCTGCGCAGGTCTTTGCCTGCCTTATGGCGTTGCGGATAGCCTTTGCATCGGACGAGCCGTGCGCCTTGATAACAACGCCGTTGACTCCGAGCAGCGGTGCGCCGCCGAACTCGGAATAATCCATTCTCATTTTAAGTCCAAGCAGTCCGCCCTTGACCATCATGGCGGCGAGCATGGTTATCGAGCTCTTCTTGAAGATGTTCTTGATATTCGCCATCATCGCGCCCGCGACACCCTCATAGAGCTTGAGGATAATGTTGCCCGTAAAGCCGTCCGCGACGAGCACGTCGCAGCAGCCGTAAGGCACATCGCGAGTCTCGACGTTGCCGATGAAGTTGATGCCCTTCGTCTCTTTGAGCAGATCGAACGCCTCATGGCGCAGGCGGTCGCCCTTGCTGTCCTCAGTGCCGATATTCGCAAGAGCCACGCGCGGAGACTGAACTTTTACGAACTTCTCCGAATATATCGCGCCCATCTGGGCGAACTGCTTTAAATGCTCCGCGGTGCAGTCTGCGTTCGCGCCGCAGTCAAGCAGAAGAAACGGCTTGTCATTAGAGGGCAGGACGCTGCCTATCGCCGGGCGTTTTACGCCCTTGATGCGCTTTACGATAAAGGTCGCGCCCATGACGAGCGCGCCGGTTGAACCGGCACTGACAAATGCATCGCCCTTGCCGTCCGCAAGAGCCTGAAGTCCGACCGCCATAGAGCAGTTTTTCTTGCTTTTGAGTATCTCGCCGGGCTGATCGGTCATGGCGATAACATCCGGAGCGTCTATAATATCAATGCCCGCGAGCGATATCTTGTTCTGAGCGGCGCAGGAGAATATCTTTTCCTTGTCGCCGACGAGAACTATATCCACGCCGAGATCGTCCTTTGCGTTGCGGCTGCCCTTGATGACCTCAAGAGGTGCATTGTCGCCGCCGAAAGCATCAACTATAATCTTCATTTTTCATTCTCTCCTTCGATATATTTTCCCGCAGACTCGAGTCCCCGCTGCGAGATCTTCTCATAACGCTCCTGCTTCGAGCGGATGCGCTCGTCGAGGGGCGGAAGTATTCCGAAGTTTGCGCCCATGGGCTGAAAATCCGTCACGCTCTCGTCGCTGATATAACGTGCGAGCGCACCCATGACGGTGTCCCCGGGCATGACGAACTGGGCTTTCCCCTGCATCTGCCGCGCGGCGTTGATGCCGGCGAGTATTCCCGAGGCGGCGGATTCCATATAGCCCTCCACGCCGGTTATCTGACCCGCGAAGAATATTCGTCTGTCACTCCTGAGCGAGAAATCCGCATTGAGGAGCTTGGGTGAATTTATAAAAGTGTTGCGGTGCATGACGCCGAAGCGCACGAACTCCGCATTTTTGAGCGCGGGTATCATGGAGAAAACCCGCTTCTGCTCGCCGAATTTCAGATTCGTCTGGAAGCCGACGAGATTGTACATAGTACCTGCCGAGTTCTCTTTTCTGAGCTGGAGCACCGCCCACGGTCTGTGTCCCGTGCGCGGATCGCGCAGACCGACAGGCTTCATCGGTCCGAAGCGGATAGTATCCTGCCCGCGCAGAGCCATAACTTCTATCGGCATACAGCCCTCGTAGACTCCCTTGCGCTTGTCGAACGAGTGAGTCTCGGCGCTCTGTGCACCGACAAGGGCTTCATAAAACGCCTCATACTCCTCTTTGTTCATCGGGCAGTTTATATAGTCGTCCTCGCCGCCTCTGTCATAGCGCGACTGCTTGAATGCGCAGGACATATCGAGGCTCTGAGCCGAGACTATCGGCGCGGCGGCATCGTAAAAGCTCAGGTGTCCGGGGCAGATTTTCTCTATCTCATCGGAGAGCGCGTCGGACGCGAGCGGACCTGCGGCGATAATCACAACGCCGTCTGCGGGTATCTCCGTCACCTCGCCGCGGACTATATCTATAAGCGGATCTTCTTCGACCGTCTTTGTGACAAGGGCGGAGAAATCGTCCCTGTCAACGGCTAAAGCGCCGCCCGCGGGGACGGCAGTCGCCTTGGCGCAGCTCACGCAGAGCGAGCCGAGCATCTCCATCTCGGCTTTGAGTTCGCCCGCGGCGCTCGCGGTGCGCAAAGCCTTGAAGGAGTTCGAGCAGACGAGCTCGGCGAAGTTCGGGCTCGAATGGGCGGGCGAGAATTTTTGCGGCTTCATCTCGCACAGGGTAACTCTTATCCCTGCGCGAGACAGCTGTCTCGCGGCTTCAACGCCCGCGAAGCCCGCTCCTATAACGGTAACTTTATTCATCGGTTTTTTTACCTTTTCTTGCGCTCTTTTTCGTATATCCGCAGCCCTCGTTGAGGCATTCGACAACGCCGCCCTTCTTCTTGAACAGGGACTTTCCGCACTGCGGGCATATCTCATCCGTCGGCTTATCCCAGGTCATGAAGTCGCAGTTCGGCCAATTTGAGCAGCCGTAGAAAGTATAGCCCCTCTTCGTCTTTCTCTCGATGACCTTTGCGCCGCACTTGGGGCACTTTGCGTTCGTTTCGAGCACGAGCGGCTTCGCGTTCTTGCACTCGGGATAGCCGGGGCAGGCAAGGAATCTGCCGTAGCGTCCGGTCTTTATGACCATCATTCTGCCGCACTTCTCGCAGGGGATATCCGTTATATCCTCCTCGAGCTGAATTTTGACATCCTTCATCTCGGCTTTCGCCTTGTCGAGCGACTTCTCGAACTCGCCGTAGAAATCGTCGAGGACGGAGACATAGTCGATATCGCCGGAATCGACGCGGTCGAGCATATCCTCCATCTGCGCGGTGAACTTGACGTTGACTATGCGCGGGAATTTCTCTTTGAGCAGCTTCGTTGTCGCCTCGCCGAGCTCGGTGGGCACAAACTGCTTCGACTCGCGTTTGACATAGTTTCTCTTGACTATGGTAGTGATTATTGTTGAATAGGTACTCGGTCTGCCGATACCCTTTTCCTCGAACTCCTTGACGAGCGACGCTTCGGTGAAGCGCGGCGGAGGCGAGGTGAAGTGCTGCGAGGGGATGAGCTCCTTGAGCTTCGCAGTGTCTCCGACCTTTATCTCGGGCAGGAGCGAGCCCTTGCTCTCATCGTCGCTTATCTCATATACTTTTGTAAAGCCGTCGAAGCGCACGGAATAACCGGCGGCGGTGAACAGGCAGTATTTGCCCTCGGCGGCGTCCTTTTCGTTTGCTCCGGCTATTTCAAGCTTCACCGTATCCTGGACGCAACTCGCCATGAGGCTCGCCATGAAGCGCTTCCAAATAAGATTATAGAGCTTATATTGATCCGAAGTCAGCGAATCCTTGACGTGCTCGGGGGTTATCGACGGGGTCGCGGGGCGGATAGCCTCGTGGCCGTCCTGCGCGTTGGCTCCGGTCTTGTAATAGCGCGGCTTGTCGGGCAGATACTCCTTGCCGAAGATATCTTCTATAGCGGCGGCAGCCTGGGCGCGCGCCTCCTCGGAGATTCTCAGCGAGTCGGTTCTCATGTAGGTTATAAGACCGGTCGTGCCGATACCCTGAACGTCTACGCCCTCATACAGCTCCTGCGCGGTGCGCATGGTCTTCTGAGTCTGGAAACCGAGTTTCCTCGAAGCCTCCTGCTGGAGGGTAGAGGTGGTAAAGGGCGGCGCGGGGTTCTTCTTTCTCGTGCCCTTTTTGAGAGTCTTTACCGTATATGAAGCTCCGTCGAGACGGCCGAGTATGGCGTCCGACTGCTCTTTGTTCTCTATTTTTATCTTGCCGTTTTCGTCGCCGTAGAGCGATGCGGAAAACACCTTGCGGGACGGGGCGGTGAACTTTGCGTCTATCGTCCAATATTCCTCGGGCTTGAACGCGCGGATCTCCTCCTCGCGGTCAACTATCATACGCACCGCGACGCTCTGAACGCGGCCGGCGGAAAGTCCGCGGCGTATCTTCTGCGAAATAAACGGGCTCAGGCGATAACCGACGAGTCTGTCGAGTATTCTTCTCGCCTGCTGTGCGTTGACGAGATTCATATCGACGGCGCGCGGATGTTCCATGCCGTTCTTGATTCCGGTTTTGGTTATCTCGTTGAAAGTTACTCTGTTCTTGTCCTCAAGATTGAGGTCGAGCAGGGTCGAAAGGTGCCACGATATCGCTTCTCCCTCGCGATCAGGGTCGGTTGCGAGGATAACTTTATCGCTTTTTTCAACATCTTTTTTCAGCTCGCTGACGAGCTTCTCTTTTCCTTTTATAACGGCGTATTTCGGCGCGAAGTCGTGCTTGACATCGACGCTCAGCTTCGCCGCGGGCAGGTCGCGGACATGACCCATCGAGGCGACTACCTCATAGCCGGGTCCGAGATATTTTTTAATTGTTTTCGCCTTTGCAGGCGACTCGACTATAACTAAAGTGGACATTTCGTTTGCTCCCCTGTTCAAATTTTTTTGTATCGTTTCCCTGCGCACAGACACACGAGATCTTCAAGCTCCAGCTCGGTCATCGAGCTGACAACCTCCCACGGCGCAAATCCGGTCTTCGCCGCTATCTCGTCTGCAAACAGAGGTTCTTCTCCCATTGATTCGTATATTTTTTTCGCCTTTTCAGAGAGTCCGACGGGTATTGACACGAGCTTTTTGACCCTGAACTCCTCGGGCTTCGGCTCGGGCTCAAGCTTTTTGACCGATTCGTGCGGACGCTCGACGGTCTTCGGCTCTTCCTTCGCCTGCTCCTGCGTCAGCTCGCGCTTGCCGCTCAGATATTCGAGCGCCTTCGCCATATCCTCCGGCTTTATCTTGTCGGGATAGCGCACGGAGTATTCCGTTATCAGATCGTAAATTGACAAAAGCGGTCTTGCGCCGTCTCTTATCAGCCGATTCGCCCCGGCGTAGGATGAGTTGAACACATCGCCGGGCGGCGCGAACACATCGCGACCCTGTTCTATGGCGCAGTTTGCGGTGATGAGCGAGCCGCTCTTGACTCCCGCCTCGATGACTATTGTAGCGTCGCAGAGTCCCGAGATTATTCTGTTTCTTATCGGGAATGTTCTCGCCGAGGACGGGAATCCCGGCGGAAACTCCGTTATCAGCGCGCCGCTTTGAGCCACGCAGTCACGCAGATACTCGTTCTCCATAAGATATTTGTATCCGAAGCCGCAGCCGAGCACCGCCGCCGTGACTCCGCCGGAGTCGAGCGCGCCGTTGTGCGCGCAGCTGTCGATACCCATCGCCGCGCCGGAAACGACGCAGATACCGGAATATGCGAGCGCCGCGGCATAGCGGTGCGCGAGATAGCTGCCCTGGAACGAGGCTTTTCTCGTGCCGACAACGGCAATGCACACGCGCTGTGTCACGCGTTTTATGTCGCCCCTGACGAAGAGCGCCAGCGGCATGTTGCGCAGACTTCTGAGCTTCGGCGGATAGTCCTCGTCGTCCGGAGTGAGGACGGTCCAGCCGTTATTATAACAAACATCAACAATGCCCTGCGCCTTTTCGGGAGAGCATTGTTTGAGTTTTTCTATCTGTCTGTTGGTGAGTACACCGCTCAATCGCCATTCTATCTCGCCCCTTGAGTACATCTCCTCAGGGGATGGAAACACAGCGGTAATCTCATCTGTGACAGCTCCTGCGCCAAGAGCTTCCCGGAGCCAGAGCCAATAGGCTTTCTTGTCCATTGAAGCCTCCGTGTGTTATTTTGTCAGCTCCCACATAAGCACTGCGGCTGCCGCTGCGGCATTCAACGACTCGGCGCGCCCGCGCATCGGAATAGTCACGGGCAGAGTGCAGGCGGACATGACCTCGGGCGATATTCCGCTGCCCTCGTTGCCGACAACGCAGATAACGGAGCCCGAAAAACTCATATCGGTTATCTTCTTTGCCCCGTCGGACGGCGTGGAAGCTAAGGTAAGCATACCCTTTTTGGCGGCAAAAATCAAGAGAGAGGGCAAATTTCCTGTTGTCAAAACAGAAATTCGCATCGAAGAGCCCATCGCGGCGCGAAGCGCTTTCGGGTTATATATATCGCATCCGCCGCCGACTATGACGCCGCTCATGCCGAACGCCTCCGCGGTTCTGAGCACCGCACCGAGATTCGACGGATCCTGCATATTGTCGAGCGCTATATATGTCCCCTTGGGGTCAATCGTCTCCAATTCCGCCTCTTTTCTCTTGACGCAGATGCAGAAAACGCCCTGCGCCTCGCGGGTATCGGAGAGAGTTCCGGCGAGCTCATGCGGTATCTCGAACGACTGCTCCGCCTTTTCGGCGACGGCAGAGATATAGTCCGGATACTTTTCGAGAGCTTCTTTTGTGAAGAACGCGGTCTTTATTTCTATCCCGGTCTTTGCGACATCCGAGCACAGGCGTGCGCCCTCAAGCGCAAACAGCCCCGTTTCCCTGCGGAACGAGGCGCTCTGCGACAGATGCCGGAAAAGCTTCACTTTTTCGTTGGAACGCGACGAGATCTTTTCGAAATCCATCTTTTTTCCTCCGATATGAAATAAGGGACTGCATCAGCAGCCCCTTAACTTTCAGATTGAGTCTCTACCCGAAAATCTCCGATCACTTACTTGAGGGCAGCCTTGGCCTGCTCGGTCAGAGCGGTGAAAGCGGCGGGATCGCTGATGGCGATCTCGGAGAGCATCTTGCGGTTGAGATCGATGCCGGCCTTCTTCAGACCGTTGATGAACGTGGAATAGTTCATGCCGTTGAGCTTCGCGGCAGCAGAGATTCTGGTGATCCACAGGCTGCGGAAGTCACGCTTCTTCTGCTTGCGGCCGATGTAAGCGTACTGGCCGCTCTTCATGACAGCCTGCTTGGCGGTCTTGAAAAGGCTGTGCTTTGAGCCATAGTAGCCCTTGGCAAGCTTCAGAACTTTATTTCTTCTCTTGCGAGTCATTGTTGCACCTTTGATACGTGCCATGGTTTTCTACCTCCGAATAATTAATGAGTGGTTGGCTGTCTCTTATTTGTAAGGGATAAGCTTCTTGATCTGCTTGACGTTGGTGGTGTCGGCAACAGAAGTCTTGCGAAGATTTCTCTTACGCTTGGTGTTCTTCTTGGTAAGGATGTGAGACTTGTTTGCGTGTGCACGTATCGGCTTACCGTTTTTTGACAGCTTGAAGCGCTTTTTAGCACCGCTGTGAGTTTTAATCTTGGGCATGAGTTCTTTTCCTCCTTCAACTTTTTGACCGGTGTTTTACCGGGATAATCACTTTGCGCTCTTGGGAGCGAGGAACATGAGCATCTGGCGTCCCTCAAGTTTTGCCGGCTTCTCGACCGAGGCAATATCCGCGCACTTCTCCGCAAACTGAGCCATTATGGTCAGTCCGAGATCGGTGTGGGTCATCTCGCGTCCGCGGAAGCGGATCGAGACCTTGGTCTTGTTGCCTGCCGACAGGAACTTTCTGGCGTGACCGACTTTCGTATCAAAATCATGTACGTCAATGTTGGGCGAAAGGCGGATCTCCTTTATCTCGATCACACGCTGATTCTTCTTCGCTTCCTTCTCCCTCTTGGACTGCTCAAAACGATATTTGCCGTAGTCCATGATCTTACAGACGGGCGGCTTTGCCTGCGGAGCTATCTTGACAAGGTCGAGATTTTTCTCTGCGGCAAGCTTCTGAGCCTGAGCGGCGGAAACGATACCTAACTGTTCACCGTCATTGCTTATGAGCCTGACCTCTTTGTCCGTGATCTCTTCATTGATCTGCATTTCTTTGATACCTATAACCAGCACCTCCATATGCTCTGACCGGTTCTACCGGAAAAATCAAAGCGAGGGCACAGAGATGCCCTCGCTCAATAATCAACAGAAATAAAAATCCGTTCTTATTGACCCGCGCGGACAAAACCCCGGAGGTGAGAGCTGCGGCACAATGCGTCACTCTGCTTTGTTGTACACATTATTTTAACAGTCCCAAAGGATTTTGTCAAGCGGTTTTTCGGATTATTTTATAAAAAGTACCGACGACGCTATTATAAACTGCGCCGCATAGTAAAGAGTGTGGTTTATGACGACATTGGGCTTCGTGTTTCCGCCCTCTTTGAAATACATATTCGACAGCACTGCATCCGAGAGGATGAACAGTATTCCGCCGACCGCCGTGAGAATCCACTGCTTTGCAAAGGAATTATTGAGCATCGCGACCGCGCTGGCGGCAAAGGTCATGAACAGGAAGAAGGTATAGACGCCGACTATCGTTCTGAACTTGCCGAACCTTAGCTTGAGCAGCTTTTCGCTGACGATAACATTGCCTATGGCGACAACGACCGAGATTATTATCGGCAGGACAGCCGTGAGCACGCTCCAGTTGCCGGCGAATTTATAAATAGCGCCTATGTAGAACACATGGCCTATCATGAACGCTATGAATCCGGCGTTGAGGAACTTCTCCATATCCTTTTCATATATCCATTTCAGATCAAGCCATATGTCGCCCGAAAGACCGAGCACAAGGCCGAACACGATGAGCCCGGCATACACCGCATGACCCGGGTTGACCGCCGCCGCGCAGAGCGCCGTAAGCAGGAAGAAGAAGCTCGCTATCGCCTTTGAAAAGAGCCCCTTGAGTCCGCCGTATTTTACGCGCAGGACAAGGAAAACGACGAACGCCGCGATGCCTGCCGCGAGCGCGGCATAAAAATATTCTGTTGACAAAATGATATCCTCCTCGTTGTACCCGCTCCTCAGACGCGGGAAAAATTCATCCGAAATGAGTATACAACATCCGACACGATTCAACAATCAGTTGAAATGTAACATTATTGCAACAGTTTTGCACTTTTTGTCTTTATATTATATTCAGAGCAACATTATTGCGGCACAAAAAATCCGCCGCACCGATAAAGCCGCATGATATGATTAAATGAATTGATAAATCGGGATTTGTCTATCACTCGAGTCATAGCAAAGTAAATGTAAACGACTCAACTAATTTTGGTAATCATACTTTCAATAGCCGCACCGCAGTAGTAATAGCTAACTGAGGAGAGCGAGGGAACGGCTTGCGCAGCAAGACGCACGAGCGACTCTCAAAACATAGTCGCCTATCGCCCTTGGAGCGGGCGCTATGCTCCTTGTTTTTCGCCAACATCGCCTCGCTTCATCCGCCACCGGCGGCGCTTCGGTGATGTTGCACACTCGTTCAAGCTCCGGCGCGTTTGCGTGCGAATGTGCCGAGCAACTAACGGAG
>ERZ1026898.614-NODE-614-length-20396-cov-11.510004_pt1 | contig 20396 bp, 15 predicted proteins | sample MGYA00380178_ERZ1026898 | MGnify/ENA primary metagenome ERZ1026898 (study PRJEB33269, sample SAMEA4719814) | human gut metagenome | biome: human-associated habitat; feature: organic feature; material: feces | place: Cameroon | collected 2013-10 ... | reverse complement strand
TTGCAGTATTTGGTAAGAGCAAAGACAGTCATTTTTCAGACTCGAACAGGAAGGTAAATTTTCCTCTCTTGTTTGAGTTTTATTTTGACTCTTTCCCCGCCCTCCTAAAGTTGCATTTATGAGTTGAACTTGCATTGCGAAAAAAAATTGGTGGGTACGAAAAAAGGTTGTACCTTTGCAAACGGACGAAAAGACTTGGTAACAGGTCTTTCGACCACCCCGAAAGGAGACGAACTTCGTCTCCTTTCGGCGTTTATCTATATATGATATAGTCATCGTCTGACGTAATTATATGCACCGCTCTTAGTTATGGTTCAATTATTTCCGGCACTACGCTTGTGAATTGCTTCCAAATTACTATCTTTGCATCGCACAAATAAGAACATGACGGTGCATGAGATAATGAAGGGAAATGTTCAGAAGAATTTGTTAGGGCAAGAAATATTTATTGTAAAATAGAGATGAAAAGTAGTAAGGATATTTATTTGGCGATTGGCGAGCGGCTATTGGCTCGCCGCCAAGAGCTGAATCTGACCCAGAGGGAGGTCGGTGAGAGAATGGGAGTGGGCTATAATCCAATTCTCCAGTGGGAGAAAGGTAAAAAAGGCATGTCCGTAAGGACGCTCAAAGCTCTGTGCGACGCCTTGGAGATGCCCATCGAACTCGGAGGGAAAGAGCTAAAAGGGAAGTAATTGCCGCAATTTTTTCTCGGTGAGTATCAGGGAGAAAGGCGGAGATTTACAATATTTAACATGCAAAGACTTGACAGGAGTGGTGTTTTGGTTGTATCTTTGCAAAAACAAGATTGAATTTTCGGCGGGGGAGAAAACACAAGAAACTACCCTCTGCCACCATACCGAACAAAGGAGAGCACTTACTCGCTCTCCTTTGTTAATTTCCTCGAATTGCTCTCTTGTGAATTGCTTTCAAATTAGTATCTTTGCATCGCACAAATAATATGAATATATGAATAAAGAAAATTGGATTGCTGTCAGAAAGAACAGCCTCTACGACAATTTCAATCTACCCCCGCAGGCTAAAGCAGAGGCGGAAGAGGTTTTTGACGGCATGAGACATCTCGCCGATGAAAGCCATGATCAAGCGGAGTTTGAGAAGCGTCTCGCCGACTCTCCGCTCAATATGCAATACAGCGAACTGTTTACCAGGTTTGCCAAATATGTCAAGTTGCCTGAAGGCACACCGACTCAGAGTGAAATAATTAAAGGCGTTGTATCCGATACAGCCAAGTCTTCAGTTAAGAGCATCGTTGTCAACAGGGCAAGAAACATCTTCATAAATGCTTTGCCCAACGAAGTGGCTGACTGGTTTATCTATCGCTGGAACAATGTAACTGTGATTAGAAAAATCCGTTCGTTTTCCAACCTTAAAAATGTATTCCGCCAGTGGTTTGGTTTCAAGGCAAAGAAATGAATAATAATAATAAAAACATTATGAGTACGCTTAAAAAGGAACGGCAGCATCGCCCTGATGGTCTTGCTGATGATGAACGCGACTACTGTATCGGCAAGAACCAGGTTCAATGATCTCGGCAACAAGCTGAAAAGCAAAGCCGAGAAAGTTGTCGATGACAAGAAACGCGAAGTCAAAGGTCAGGTAACCCTTTCGAGCGGGAATACCGCCGAAGCCTTCGACTACAATAAGAAGTATGCTCCGAGTGCTGAGGTGTCGCTGACCCACTTGAGACCAGCACCGAAGAGAAGGAGGGATGCCAAAGTTGATACTCTTTGCAGTACACGAATAACTAATATTAAAGTTGAAATTTATCTCGTGTGTCACCATTTTTTTCCTTATCTTTGCCACATGTTAAAACTCATAGGAATCGTATTCAGCCTCGCTTGTATCATTGGCGTTATTTTCGCCATCTGTGCAGGTATTGCTTACAGTTTTGAAGGATTGGGAGACGCTATCAAAGAGGCTTTTCGCAAAATCAAAAACTCTTAAACATCCCTTGTTGTGAATTGCTTTCAAATTAGTATCTTTGCAGTGCACGAACAACTTAGAAAGGAGAGTAATATGACAGACAAAAATACAGATTACAGCAATTTGAAAGAAAAGACCATTTTCGATTTCTGTAAGGATGCGGAAATGCGAAAGGTTATCATCGGTGGCGATTACTCTGAATCCTATTACAAGGAATGTTCGGAAATCGTTATTATGAAACACTTGATGGAATACGCAATACGTACCAACAACAAAGAATTGTATGAAGCTGCGGAAAAAGCACACGCTATTGCCGAAAAAGACTTTGAAAGGATGGCAGATGAAGCGGCGAAAAATGGATTACTAATTGATTGCTAAAAAAAAGAAGGTGGAAATGGTTGTGAATTGCTTTCAAATTAGTATCTTTGCAGTGCACGAACAACAGTAAGAGATTTTGAAACGTTTAAGAAAATGTTGTGAATTGCTTTCAAATTAGTATCTTTGCAGTGCACGAACAACACCAATACCATTTATTTTTCGCCATGGAGGTTGTGAATTGCTTTCAAATTAGTATCTTTGCAGTGCACGAACAACTCGTGAAGATTTACGATGGTATTGTTGACCGTTGTGAATTGCTTTCAAATTAGTATCTTTGCAGTGCACGAACAACTCGTGAAGATTTACGATGGTATTGTTGACCGTTGTGAATTGCTTTCAAATTAGTATCTTTGCAGTGCACGAACAACTGAAAAGTATAGGAAGCAATTTCCAAATAAGTTGTGAATTGCTTTCAAATTAGTATCTTTGCAGTGCACGAACAACTGCAAATATTCGTAACTTGATGAAATCCAGTTGTGAATTGCTTTCAAATTAGTATCTTTGCAGTGCACGAACAACAGAAGGTGAGAAATATGATTGTATCATATCGTTGTGAATTGCTTTCAAATTAGTATCTTTGCAGTGCACGAACAACCGGGGGTAATGTGGAACGTGTCACCAGGTAGTTGTGAATTGCTTTCAAATTAGTATCTTTGCAGTGCACGAACAACGCATTCGATGACATGGGGGCAACAGCCGCGTTGTGAATTGCTTTCAAATTAGTATCTTTGCAGTGCACGAACAACTATGAGGGATATTGTAAAACCTAATCCCACGTTGTGAATTGCTTTCAAATTAGTATCTTTGCAGTGCACGAACAACCTGTCCTTCGTCGTGCTGTCCAACTCGTGCGTTGTGAATTGCTTTCAAATTAGTATCTTTGCAGTGCACGAACAACCAACACAGGCATCAAAGCAGACAGTTTCAACAAGACGCTCAACAGACTTGAAGAATATAAAGTCCCAAGCACGATAAGCAAAAGCAGTATTGACAATGCTGTTAGAAGTGGAGCAGAGCAAGCGGATAACATTGTCCTCAACCTATCTGATGCTGCAAAAAACAAGAACAACGGCAATTTGAGCGAGGCGGACATTCGCAGATACGTTATAAACAGAATGCGAGACAAGCAGAATGTCGAAAATGTTTTTGTGCTAACCGAAACAAAAGATTTTTTGATTACGCGTAAGGATATAAATAAGCCGAAAGCCACTAAATAATTAGTGGCTTTCGGGACGGTATGAAGAGCATAACATGCCCTTCAATCCATTTGCAAAGATACAACAATTTTTCTTTCCCGCAAGCCTTTTCCTCAAAAAAAAGCAGGAAATTCATTTTTTCCTGCCTTTTCGCTTTACTTCCTGTCCCTCGCCTCGAAGATAGTCCTCATATCTTCCTCGCTCGGCAGCATCGCCTCCAACAGCTGGCACAGCGAAGATATGCAGTCCGTGCCATTGCTCACAAATTCCTTGTCTATCGCACCCATTGCATAGACTATATCGTGCATCAGCGAGCACGTCTCGAATGCCGCATCCCCTGTCTCCATCTCAATTACGAGCTTTCCATTCTCTGTCCTTAACATATTCCGCCCTCCTTGAAGTCTAATAGTAACTGTCCGCTCACCTTCCTCTTGCGGCTGCTTACGAGCAATCGCACGCCCAACTCACCCACGTACCACGCCGCTGCCGAACTGCCGAATGTCAGCACCTTCCTTGCAAGTGGTCGTTTGTCGTTCAGGCTCTTCGTCTTGCAGGTCTTCTTGTTGCCGACTGCCCGCGACACATCCGCAAGGCTGTACCATCTCTCCCCGCCTATCTCTACACTCTTCACCTCTGTGCCGAGCAGTTCCACCCATTCCGTCTCCTTGTCTCTCGCATCCACAACTCTCTCACCCTTGTAGTGTTGTGAATTGCTTTCAAATTAGTATCTTTGCAGTGCACGAACAACTCGTATAGCATTTACACTTGCCGTAGGCACGTTGTGAATTGCTTTCAAATTAGTATCTTTGCAGTGCACGAACAACGCACGTCATCAACGAGAGCAAAGCAACTCGGTTGTGAATTGCTTTCAAATTAGTATCTTTGCAGTGCACGAACAACGGAGGCAAGTAAGGGGTATGACCAAGTAATGTTGTGAATTGCTTTCAAATTAGTATCTTTGCAGTGCACGAACAACGACAAAAGCAAGAATATACTCTGAAACGTTGTTGTGAATTGCTTTCAAATTAGTATCTTTGCAGTGCACGAACAACAAGTCTTTGTATATATTGAGTGTGTAGGCGTTGTGAATTGCTTTCAAATTAGTATCTTTGCAGTGCACGAACAACGCAATTTGATATTTCCACGCTGTTTGCTCGTTGTGAATTGCTTTCAAATTAGTATCTTTGCAGTGCACGAACAACATTTCTGCCCTCGATAATTTTCAGCGACAGAGTTGTGAATTGCTTTCAAATTAGTATCTTTGCAGTGCACGAACAACATGAAAACGACCAGATTTTGAGCCATACTCGTTGTGAATTGCTTTCAAATTAGTATCTTTGCAGTGCACGAACAACGGATTTTCGGTTTGGTTGAACCTGAAAGAGTTGTGAATTGCTTTCAAATTAGTATCTTTGCAGTGCACGAACAACAACCCCGTTGCTACAACGTTAAGGAGTACAGTTGTGAATTGCTTTCAAATTAGTATCTTTGCAGTGCACGAACAACCGTTCACCACTACGTCTATCATTACGTTCAGTTGTGAATTGCTTTCAAATTAGTATCTTTGCAGTGCACGAACAACCAATTCTTTGTATATATTGAGTGTGTAGGCGTTGTGAATTGCTTTCAAATTAGTATCTTTGCAGTGCACGAACAACAAATATAGTATAATTAGCAACCCATTCTCGTTGTGAATTGCTTTCAAATTAGTATCTTTGCAGTGCACGAACAACTGGTGTTCTGAATAAAAGCAAGTGCTTTTGTTGTGAATTGCTTTCAAATTAGTATCTTTGCAGTGCACGAACAACCGTATAGCATTTGAACTTGCCGTAGGCACGTTGTGAATTGCTTTCAAATTAGTATCTTTGCAGTGCACGAACAACGAAGCGAAGCGAGGGGGGCGGAGCGTAACGGTTGTGAATTGCTTTCAAATTAGTATCTTTGCAGTGCACGAACAACTTTGGAGGGTAAAAGCCCTCCTTTTCCATGTTGTGAATTGCTTTCAAATTAGTATCTTTGCAGTGCACGAACAACAGTGTCGGTTTTACTATCACGGAACAGGCTGTTGTGAATTGCTTTCAAATTAGTATCTTTGCAGTGCACGAACAACAAACATTCTTAACGTGACGGGTTCGTTCATGTTGTGAATTGCTTTCAAATTAGTATCTTTGCAGTGCACGAACAACCATGAAAATGAAACCGTCCTGATTGGGAAGTTGTGAATTGCTTTCAAATTAGTATCTTTGCAGTGCACGAACAACCTTCTGTACGTTGCAGATATTTGCGTGTCAGTTGTGAATTGCTTTCAAATTAGTATCTTTGCAGTGCACGAACAACCAGAGGTTGTATATAGATTTCTCGAATTTAGTTGTGAATTGCTTTCAAATTAGTATCTTTGCAGTGCACGAACAACTGAATCCGGGAAATTTCCTCGGATTCAGTTGTTTATGCTGGTAATTAGAAAAGAAAAAACAAAGGTTTTAGAATAGTTCCAACTGTTGTGTACAGCCTTTTGTATGTTCCGGTTTGCGACAATAGTAGATTTCAATCTCGCCGAATTGTTTGTCTGTGATGCAAAAAATTCCCACTTTTCCATGTTCCGGCAGGGAGTTTTTTACTCGTTTGATGTGTACGTCAGCATTTTCACGACTTGGGCAGTGCCTCACATAGATTGAGAATTGGAACATGGTAAAGCCGTCTTCCAAGAGTGCTTTCCGAAACTTGGTTGCCGCAGTTCTATCTTTCTTTGTTTCTGTCGGCAAATCAAAAAGTACCATTACCCACATGATTCTGTACTCGCTGAAACGTTGCATGCTACATGACGGGGTAAATAATTTTGCGAGCTTCTCCGGAGTAACATTTTTGTAATGAGGCAGTGGTGGTGCTGACTGCTACCATTAAAGGACTACGTTGGGAATTGATGATTACATCTATTACAGGTATTTGAAGTAATTGCGACTTTAATTTTTTGTTTAGCTCTTCGCAGTCTCGGTTTTGGTCAAATAATTCCATGACTAATTTATCGACATACGGTCTGTATGGCTCCATAATATCGTCTGCAAGACAATAGGCATTGTATTTGTTTCGGTGATGTATGCCGAGGGTCGGCAGCAAACCACTCGATACCAATGCACGTGCTACTATTGCTCTGAGTATTGCATAGCCATAATTTAGTAAGTTATTCGGAGCAATGCCTTCCCTTGTGCGTACGAAGTTCGATATGGTGGGGAAAGCGTTCTGCCAGTAATAAACAGCTGCTCTTGCTTCCATATTATCACTATCGCCACTTTTGACATCTGCTGCCCATTTGAGCATGTTGCGTACTTCTGTTTCTCTGATTTGTTTGAGATTTGCAGCTTGGTTTTGAATCTTGGCAATGATGGTTTGTTGCCAAAGCTGTTTCTTTAATGGTAAAGAGGCTTCAATCTGGTATCTCATTCTTTCGGTCTGTGTGCTATTTCCGTTCAATGGTAGGTGCATGCCTATCGGCAGATGGCTTTGGTCGCAGGTTATCACGGCACAGTTGTTCTCCAATAATTGTTCCAGAACACCCTGAGTAATGGTTATCCTCTGATTATCCAACACTACTATTCCTATGTCTTCTATCGGTATTGTGGTAACAGTATTCTTCTTGAAGCTATCTGGCAGTGTATCATTAGTCTCAACTTCCGGCAGTTTTATAACCAACTGTCTGTTCTTTACTGACAGATATGCGGGATTTGAAAAACACAATGTCCGTTTAATCATGGCTTATTTTGTTTTATTCCAACTATGTTGCCAAGTCTATCGACTTTTATGGGAATACAGATTTCCTTAATCATCTCTCCTGTAATTGCTCTTTCATTTTTTGATTTTGGACTTCCTACACCATATTCGTCTTGAATAAGGAAGTGGTTTTCATCTTTAAAAATCTCTTTTTGCTTCTTTTTTGTCATGGAAAATATTGTATTAGCAGAATATGCTGGTATGAAATCTGCCTTATTTCCACTACAACTCACGAATTTGTATATTCTTTCTTTGTTAAAGTGGTATATTCTGTTTTCTTGCTCTTCTTTGTTTGGTAGATAAACCAAATCATTTGGCGAAAGAATAAAGAGCAACATGGAGTTATTGTCAATATCACCTCGTTTTTTGAGTATTGTTGTTATCTCTGCTTGCCAATTCTTTTGATATTCTTTCTGGCAATTAATTACATCATTCAACTGTATAGTTGCATATTTACGACAAAGTTGTCCGTTCTTGTCGTTTGTCTCATAAATTGCAAAGAATAGATTTGTACCTTTTGCAGCTTCAACAAATTTTTTTGATTTATTTCCGTGTTCTCCAACAGCGAATTTATCTGCTTTCTCATATATCCTAACTCGATAAATTGGCTTGTGAGCTTTGCCTCTATTCAGTGTTTGTATATTCTTGTTCAAATCTTCTATGCCATCTGGCGAGAATGCTATTTGGGGATCTCCTTGATGCTTATCAGAATGTAGATGTTTTCGCAAAATCTTTTGAATCCCTGTATCTGTAATACTATCAATTTTTTTGTCGTCAAAGCTGGTGTCCAATGTTGTTCGAGTTGCAAAATATCTATCATTTGTTTCTTTGGTGAAATAATAAACTTCAACCTTATCGTCCTTTATTTCATCTTGCCATGTATCTGTATTCTCTGAAAAATACTTCTTGATGTCTTTGTTTTGCATTCCTGCAGTAATCAATTCAAAAACTTTTTTCTTGAGTTCTTTATCAACTATGTAAGATGGTGTCTGTATTGCTGACAATAAACTAACTGTCTTACGTTTTCTAAGATTGACTTCGCCAAATACTGTTTCTTTATGAAGAGCTTTTCTTATTGCCCAACTATCACCTTGCTTTTGGTGTCTTAATTCTTTCTTTCCTTCATTGTTGTAATGCTCAAACACGTTTGTTGTCTTGTTAATCACTCGCAGATTTTGTTTGAAACTTACCACTATATTTTGTAAGACTTCATAGGCATCTTCCGTAAAATGTATCCCATGGTTTGAAAAACTCCTTGAACGTTTCCCGTTCTTCTCCATTTTTCTGATATTTCTCTCGTTTTCGCAGTTTGTATGAAAGTTGATAGCGAGTTGAGCTATATTTGGAGTGTGCTGCTTCATTATTCAATAGATTGATATGATTACGAGTTGCACAAGCTATGACAATTGCATCCATAGCATGGTGTCTATGGTCTATTCTTTTCTTGTTGAAACCTTTTTTAATTTCAAAAGGAATGGTAGGGATGTTGTGTCCTTTGGTATTCTTTGTTGTGAAATCAGTCGTGTCTGTCAATGTGTTGAGACGTTCGAAGCGGGGAAAGATTATTCGATTCCATACATCATTCATTCCCCAATCTTTTTTTAGAGTGTCGGTTATTTGTCCTGTGCAAGAGATTAGATTTCTTGATACAGCCTCTTGTTCATATTCTCCATTTGCATCTTTTTCTCTGACAATATTGGACAATAATCCTTTTATATGTTTGCTTATGTAGCGACTATCGTTGAGTTGTCGTTCAATAAACTCATCCGGAATGTCTGCCATCAATAGTTTTTTCTTTTTACTTCCACTATAATGTTCAGAAACAAACTTTTCATACTGTTCCGTGGTAAATATTCTTACAGTTTTGCCACCGTTGAGTGTAACAATCTCCCCTCCATGTTGCTCTATAAATTCATATCCGAGCATGTTATCCTTTAATTTGTTCACTTCCGATTCACAAATAACTTTGTTCGAGAAAGAATCGTCGAAGTATCTTGATTGTGGTATGATATGTTCTATTTCGTATGCAGGGATAAAAAGTTGTGATAAAGGAATTGTTTCGCCAGTGTATGGTGATTGATATTTTTGTTCAAGCCATGCTTTGTACTTGGAAATACTGCTTTTGCTTAATGTCTTACCTTCGTCTTTTTTATCATTGTTTAAAGCATAGCTTTCGTATATCTTCATAATCTCTTTTTGAGATGGAGAATAAGGTCTTATTTGTTTGATACCGTCCTCTGCAAGCTCGGATAGTATCTGTTCTATTCGTAGATTAGTGTTTTCATTTTCGATAATTGTATCGCTGAGTCTCTTTCTTTCTTCGGCTGTTTTCTTGATTTCTCTACCTAATTCCAAATGTATTTCATCTATGTGTCCGACTTGCTTCCATATGTCTCGAACAGTTCGTAGTGTTTCTGTAACAACTTGCTCAACAATAGGGTTTCTCAATGAGTGTTGCTTGAATTTTTTTAGGTAGTTGTCTATATCTTCCGGTGTTTCCCATTTAGTGATATCTTTTGTTTCTGAATGCCTACCATAAACTACATAGCATGCCAGCCATATAGGCAATCCGTTAAAGTCCTCTATTCTCTTTAAGTTGATGGTTTTTTCTCTAATTTTGTTTTTGATTGTCTCGTCAAACTCTCCCGTTAATAGTTTATCTATTCTTCGTACGGTCTCTTCGTGAATGGTGTCTTTGCTCCAATACTTACCAACTCTCATCAGCGGGAGTAGTTTCTTTATGGCTTTTTCTGAGTAAGAGCCATATTCTTTGTCGAAAGGTTTTACTTTTGAAAATACCTCGACAAATTCCATTGCAAGGGAGTGTTTATTTGCGAATTTTGTCAAAGCAGACTTCAATTCGTTTTTGTCGCTGATAGAATATAGTATATGCCAAAGAGCGTTTTCTTCCTCTTGGTTCAAAGTATCTGTTATACCAGCGTTTTTCAATCCGCTCAAAATAGTGTACCTTGTTTCGTTGCAAGGATATTGTTTGTCTTCAATATAATTCCAGCGATATTTGCTTGCCTCTTTTTTTAACTTGAATGGTGGATATTGCAGAAACTTTTTTTGATCTATATTTTGCAGTGTGTTCAACCAATCAAATAGGGCGGTTATCTCTTCTTCAGTTTTAAGGAACTGTGTTGTTACGTCAACGTCCGTATGAAGTTTATTGCTATCATATTTTTCCTTTTGATAAATTCGTAAGTTGCCGATAAATTGCCATAAGCGAAACTCTTGAAATAATGGATTGGATTTTGCAATGCATTTCAATGGGGAATTGAACAATAAGTCGTTTCCATTTTCATCTTTGATGTATTTTCCATTTTTATCAAGTTTCTTATAAGAGTGATACTCATATTGGCAGTTGGCTATAAGAGATTTCTTACTCTTTAAAGGTCGCTGATAGAATATAATGTCATCAGTAAACAATGATGTGAAATCTCTTTGAGATACAACATCCCTATGCTGCTCATTTACTGCGTATAGCTCTTGAGTACATTTTTCAAGAAGTTGTTTGCTGTTCAGTTCGGAAATGAATTCTTTTTGCTTGTCAAGTATTTGTCTCAACTCATCTTTATAGAATTTTCTTTCGATGACACGAACCAATTTACCTACTATCTTTTGACTTGGATTTTGTAACAATGCGTCAAAAATATAACAACCAACGGTCTTTTTACTTTGTAAGATGTCGGCATCTGTTTTGGCTTTTAATAAGGTCCAATCATCTTCTTTAGGAGATCTAAATGAGCGTTTTACATTTCCTTCTTTGTCTTTTCTTTCATTTCCATTTTCGTCAAGGTCTGTTGTGATTATAAATTCCTTGGATTTTCCTTCCCAATCCAATGGGTATTTACTCTTTCGGCGATAAATCATACCGTTATCCAAGTAAACACTATACCATGTTCCATCTTTTGCGTCTTCGCCTTTTTCTACTTTCACAACATTCAGACAACAGTATTCTATTCTTTGATTCTTAGATTCTGTTTCTTCTCCTCTTAGCTGATAATAACCTCTTTTCTTGTTAAAGTTTAAGAGTACCCAAGCTAATTCCTCTTTTGTCAAGGCTGCATACAACGCTTTCTTGCGGAGGTAATATATTGTCCAATCATATGGTACTTTTATTTCCGGATTGTTGGTGGATGCTCTGAATAATTCACACATTTCTTCAAACGATGACATGAATAGAAATTTACCATCATCCCAAGGTAATTTTGGCTCGGTGTTCTCTATAAATTTTCCGTACCGTGTAAGCATTTTGGAATAATGAGAAGGGAGAAAGCCCATGATATTCAAGACCCTGTTCAATCGTTCTCTTCTGAGAAGATGTCGCTCTAATAGTCTCCGTGTTCCTCTATATGCTGTTCTTGTTGCTGTTTGTGATTTGGAGTTCCCTTTCTCAAAATCACCTATTATGCTACCATCCATAGGAATTATCCTGCTTCCTGCACATTCAATTCCTACAAGTTTCTTTTCGCCATCTGCTGTTTCTGCTTCATTTACCACTGCCCAGCCTATGCTGTTTGTACCTAAATCCAAACCTAATATTTTCTTCATCTGTTGTATGATTTTCTTCTTTTTGCAGCCAAAGGTACAAAAATCTTTGAAAAGTTTGTGCGGTTTCGAGAAAAATCGTATCTTTGCAGCACTAATTTGAAGCAATTCACAATAAGGATTATTCCGTTGTGAAAACATTAAGAGTGGCGGTTTCGTTTTGCGAAATCGTCGCTTTTTTTGTTCGGAGGGCTTTCTCTTCTTGTGGAATCATTGCATAGAAACACATTTTTGTTTGCCTTATTCATGTCTCCAAATGGTTGACATGAATTTATCTTGCTTCTTTGTCTTTCTGCAAAACGGCGTTTTGTTGAAATGAAACGCCGAAAGAAAAAATCGAATCGGCGTTTCGCGAAATTCTTTCGGCGATTCAATTTCAATGAATCGGGGTTTGCTTTTTCGCTGTTTTGATGTCTTGCTTTCCAGCCAGCTTTTTGCCTTTCGGAATGGAGAACTTAGAGGTTTGTTTTATCGCATTATTGTTTGTTTCCCGTGCTTCTGATTTCGTTGTAAACATTCCATGGTTGATAAAAAGGAGGGAGGATATACTTTCAAGCCGTGTTTCGGAGTTAATTTAGCAAAATCAAAATCTACATTATCATGAGGATACTTTCAGGTGGTTTCTATTGTTTCGCAAGCATTGTTTTGTTTGCCTTTTGTGCTTATTCTCAAAAGGTAATCATGAACGAACGTTGTGTTTCCGACTACAAGGCGGCATACGATAACTATATGAGCGGCAATTATTCTTCGTCATTGGAGGGCTTTTCGGACTTTCTTTCCCGTTATCCGCAGGAGGATAATCCTTTCTCGGAGCAGGCTTTTTTCTATCGTGCGGCAGCTTCTCACGCTTTGACGAATGCAGATGCCGATGTCTTGCTTTCCGACTTCATCAGACAGTATCCGCAATCTCTGTATTTGAATAAGGCATCTTTTCTTTTGGCGGATTTCTATTCCGATGCCAAAAAGTTCGAGCAGGCTTTGGCTGTATATCGCGGAATGAATGTTTCGGCTCTTGAAGGGGAGAGTTGGTATGAGTATCATTACAAATATGGTCATTGTCTGTTCTTGAATGGTAATTATGATGAGGCCGTGACTGAATTGGATAAGGTTAGGGAGGCTAAAAGCAGGTATGCGGCTTCGGCAAGCTATTTTCACGCTCACATAATGTATGAACAGCAGCAGTATGAGCCTGCATTGAAAGAATTCCTCGACTTGCAGCAGGATAAAAACTTTGGAAAGATTGTACCTTATTATATTGCCCAGATTTACTACTATCGTGGAAATTATGAGGAGTTGATAGAGATTGCTCCGAGCCTTTCGGAAAAATCCCAATCCAAACGAAGCGGAGAGTTGAATCGCATGTTGGGCGATGCTTATTACAAATTGGGACGGTACAAGGAAGCAATTCCTTATTTGGAAAAGGCGGTACAGCAAGAGAGTGCCGATGCTCAGGATTATTATCTTTTGGGTTATACCCTTTTGGAGGAGAAGGAATATGCCAAGGCGAAGCCTTATCTTTTGAAAGCGACGGATAACAGGGACTCTTTGGCTCAAAACGCTTTCTATCATTTGGGAATATGCTGCCTTGAATTGGGAGAAAAGCAGAATGCACAAGCCATGTTCAAGGAGGCTTGGGAGATGGATTTCGATAAGGCTGTTCAAGAGAAGGCTTTGTTGAATTACGCAAAGGTTTCCTACGAAACCGCTCCGGCGTATAACGAGTCTGTCAAGGCTTTCCAAGCGTTTGCGGACATGTTCCCGAACTCCGACAAAGCCGATGAGGCAAAGGAGTATCTTGCACAGTTGTACGGAAACATGAAGAATTATCGTGATGCGGTTGAGATGTTGGAGCAAATGTCTGAACGCAGCCTGTCTGCAAACAAGGCTTATCAGCGATTGTGCTTGAACCGTGCAATAGAAGTGTTCAATGAGGGTAGGGCAGAGGATGCGTTGATTTACTTGGATAAATCGTTGTCTCAGGCACATGATAATGTACTTACGGCCACTGCGTACTATATGAAAGCCGAGGCTTACTACCAAATGGGAGAATATGATTTGTCCGTGCAGAACCTCAATGCCTTCTATGCTTCGGCAGGTGCGGCGAAAAGCCCGTATCTCGCCCAAGCCGATTATACCATGGGTTATAATCTTTTCAAACAAAAGAAATATTCCACGGCAAAGAACTATTTCCAAAGAACAATCGGCAAACTCGATGCCAAGCAAAGCGAGGATGCCGTGTTGCGATATGCCGATTGTTTGTATATGTGTAAGGATTTCGATTCGGCAATAGAGCAGTACGGAAAGATTGTAGAGAAACAACATCCCGATGCAGACTATGCGTCCTATCAGACAGCCATGGCATACGGTGCATTGGGCAATTACGAACGTAAAAAAGAGGTTTTGGAGCGAGCGTATGAGAATTACAACAAAGGAAACTATGCGGCAACAATAAAATACGAACTTGCAAATACCTATCTCACTTTGGAGGAAAACCGCAAAGCCATGGACACTTATCAAAACGTCATAACTTTATATCCGCAGTCGCTTCACGTGAAGGATTGCTATGCAAAGATAGGTATGATTCATTACAAACTCGGCGAAGATGCCAAAGCATTGGACTATTTGGATAAATTGGTCAGGACATATCCGGAAAGTGAGGAAGCGCGTGCGGCTTTGGCAAATATCAAGGCGATATATGTCTCAGCCAATAAGGTCGATGATTACTTGGCTTACACCGAGAAATTACCGACAGCGAGAGTATCGGCAGGGGATAGGGATTCCATAAGTTATCAGGCGGCGGAGAATTTGTATATGGAAGGAGATTGTGCGAATGCAATCATAGGTTTCGAGCAGTATTTGAGCAAATACCCGAAGGGAATCTTCTTTGTGAATGCGGATTACTACCTCGCAGATTGTTTGAACAAGTCGGGCAGAAAGACGGAGGCCTTGAAGCATTACGAAGCAGTGATAGAAAATCCCAAGAATGTGTTCACCGAAAAATCCTTGCTTAAAGCAGCTGAATTGAATTTGGAAGCCAAGAATTACGAGAAAGCAGAACAGCAGTACAATCGTCTGGAGGCGATAGCGGAAGTAAGTACGCATAAACTCTTGGCATCGGACGGACAAATGCAATGTTGTTTCCATTTAAGCAAATTCGATTCTGCAACAATGTATGCCAATAAACTGCTTTCTCTTGAAAAGGTAGATGAGACCGTAAAGGAAAGAGCAACGTATATTTTGGCAAAATCTTTGCTTGCAAACCGTAACAGCGGACAAGCGATTGTCGAACTGAAACGTTTGAGCCATGCAAAAAATCCCGAATATGCCGGAGAGGCTCAATACACCTTGGCTGAGTTGAGTTTTCTTGCAGGAGACACTGATGGTGCAGAGAAGATGATACACCAAATCAACGCAAACCCGTCGAGCGAATACTGGTTGGCAAAAACGTTTGTGCTTTGGGCAGACATATTCAAAAGCAAGGGCAATGTTTTGCAGGCAAAGCAGACATTGCAAAGCATAGTCGATAATTACGATGGAGATGAAGAACTGATCGAGACAGCAAAACAAAAACTTCTTCAACTGACCGAAGAGCAGGACAAGACGCGTAAGGAAAATGAAACCAAACGCATGGAACATAATGCGGCAGTCGATGAGGTCATAATAGAGGAACAAGAGCAATAAAAGAAACAAACACAAAAAGAAATCGGTACATGAAAAAGTATATATCCGCCATCATGGTTTTCTGTTTGTTGGGCATGAGTGCAAAAGCCCAACAACCAAAAAAAGATGAGTATAACGAAAGCGTCGTTATAAAGAGTACGTTCTCTCCTGTGGTGAATGAAGCGTACAAACTGACGAGTAAACCAACCGTATTCGACTCCACGTTCGAGCTTCCGGCATTCAAATACGATAAAACAGGCAAACAATTCCCCACATTCATGACTTTCGACAAGATAAAGCCTGCAAACGTGAAAGACGAACGGGCTGAGAAGTTGCACAATGCTCATATTAAAGCAGGCATAGGCACTTATTTTACCTCTCTTTTGGAAGCTTCATACTCGCAAACACGTTCCAAGGATTTGGTTTACAGTGCGGATTTCAAGCATAGGTCATCTCTCGGTCAGATAAAGGATTATGCACACTCCACGTATGCGGAAAACGACCTGCATTTGTACGCAAAAAAGATATGGAAGAGTTTTTCCTTGGACGCAGACATCTTTTATGAACATCAAAGGTACTATTATTACGGTTTTTCCGATACGATAGACAAGGCAAAGAGCGATTACCGCACCACATATCACACAATAGGAACACGTCTCAACTATCGAAGTCTGTACAGAGATGAAAGCATGCTGCATAATTTCGCTTCCTTTGCTTTCAAGCATACTTCAGGTAAATGGGGTTATGGAGAAACGGATATAAATCTCGTGGCAGGAGTCAGAAAAGAACTTTCACTTTTCAACAATCAAACACAGTACCTCGGATTGCAGGTAAATTATAATCAGATTGTCGGTTCATATTCCGCAAAAGACCTTACGCCGTTCTTTAATCCGGAATTACGTCTTGAAGATTACAAAAACAGACAAGGGATTGTCGATATACATGCTTACATGGATTTCATGATAAAGCAATTCAACATTCATGCAGCTTTATCCCTCGCTCCATGTTTCGGAAATCATGGAAAGTTTTATTTTCTTCCCGACATAGTCGTATCCTTGCCTAATCTGACAGAACATATAGGCGTGGAAGGCGGATTGAAGTCCGAAACAGAACTTCCTACACTCAATGCCATGGTGAGGGAAAACCCATATATTTCGCCTTCGGTGCAAACGAAATTGCAGAGTACCATAAGCCTTTTTGCCAAAGCCTCATACAGCGGTTCGAACAACCTGCATGCAGAGTTGGAATTAGGATTTGCTTCGCTTCAAGACAAGTATTTCTATACTCTTGATACCAATGCAACTCTCAACAATATGTTTTCCATCGTACACGACAATGCTAAGCGACTTTATGTCGATTTTCGTTTCGATTATAAACTGAAAGACATCACCTTGAAAGCCAATGCTTCTTTCCAAAACATGAAAACCGAGGATTTGGAAAAAGCATGGTATGTTCCGAACTTCAAAACCGGAATATCTGTCGAATATTCGGTGGATAAATTGACCGTAGCCTTGATACCGACTTTTGCAAGTTCTGTCAAATGCTTGAATGAGAAAAGGGAAGTCGTCAAATTGAAATCTCGTTTCGATTTGAACCTTAATGCTTCTTATAAATACTCCGACCAATGGACTTTCTTCACGGAATTGAATAATCTTGCGTTCCAACGCTATTACAATTACTACAACTACCCTGCACAACGCTTCGTAGGCATTATTGGAGCAAGATATGCTTTCTGAAAATGAGTAAAACCGAAAAGGAAAGTCTCATCAAGGAGCTTGATTGCAGTATGGGCATTGCTGCGATAGGGCGTTTCATCGGAAAAATAGAAGAAGGCGAACTGTCGGTCGTATGTCTGTATGAACTAAGTATGGAAAGGACTGACAAAACGGGCTTTCATGCTGCTTGGATTTTGGAAAAGCTATGTGAGAGAACACCTGATTATGCAGAGTTATTCATTGAAGAGTTGGTAGGAAACTTCACCGAAATACAAAATCAAAGTAGCATGAGGGCGTATGCCAAGTTGCTATCTCGTCTTTTGCGACAACAAAAGCGAGGGATACTTCATGAAACACTCTCCACAATGTTACTTTCCATAAATCCCGACAAACTTATAGAAGCCTGCTTTTCTTTCATCATCAACCCGAATGTGCGTATCTCCGTAAAGCAGATGTGCTGCGAACTTATGTTGTTCTACAAAGAAAAAGAGGGTTGGATTAAAGACGAATTGCATGAATTTGCGGCACAACTCGCTCTGCAAAGCACGCCTGCGGCACAATCTTACCGCAGAAAACTAATCAAAGACTTGGAAGTATAGCAGATAAAGAGGCAAGAGAAAAGGCTCGAACGCTTTTTGAATGCACCGAGCCTTGATATTATCAAACCATCAAATTTATTCGATGAAAAATTTTTTCGTCCCAATTTGTTCTTGCGTAGTCTCTTGAAATTTTAGTGGTGTTAAAACAAAGAATTACACGAAACCGACACAAGATAGTGTTAAAAACAAAAGAATATCGGACAAAAAGCCAAAGCTGCCTTTGGCAGATATTCTTTTATATCAGTAACACTTGTAATTGATAAAGGTTCTTGGTGAGTAACAAGCCTGCCTTCATGCTTTGAAGACGCTCGTTCAATATCCTCGTTTTGTGAAACTCGAAATCGTAAGGCGGATTAAAGTCGAATACTTCTTGATGATTGCTGACCTTATACCTGCTTTCCGAAAGAGCTATTTCGATATTGTTTCTCGTTTCGCACTCTTTGGCGTTGAATAGCTTGCCGTATGGCTTGGCTTTGCCGAAAGAAGTCAACGAAGTCTTGAAAAGGTAAGATTTGCAGCCACGTGTGGATACATCGACACCGCTTTGCGAAATCAACATCATCGCAAGCAATGCCAAAACGTAAGTTATATTTTTATACCCTTTCATTCTGCGAAACCGTGTATAAGTATCCGTCTGCAAAAATACAGCAAATTTCTCACCAAAGCAAATTTTTCTTCGTCAAATTCTGATTTCTTTTTCCTCACTACTTATTTCATCTGAATGAGAGAGGCTTTTTGTTTTCCCGATTTGTCGCCGGAGTAAATTCGGCTGACTTATCAAGCTGCCGATGAATGCAATCAGAGAGCAAGGCGAAAACCTATGTTGAAACTTGCTTGCTTGGGATAATCGCAATTTCGATGAGATATGCGCATGCTTTCTCCCGTATAATTCCATGCACGCCCTCTGTAAACCCGTTGCTCTTTTCCTTCTGTACCTTTCGGGTTCATCTGTGGAAAATCCCGATATTCTCCATACCAATCGTTGCACCATTCTGCCACATTGCCGTTCATATCATATAATCCGAGTTCATTCGCAACTTTTGTCCCGACTTTGTGAGTTCTGTTGTTGCTGTTGGCTTCGCACCATGCCACTTCTTCGATTTTATTGCTTCCGCTATATTTGTAATTCCGGCTTTTGTTACCACCTCTTGCTGCATATTCCCACTCTGCTTCGGTGGGTAAGCGAAACGGCAAACCGGTCAATTCTCTTAATTTGCCGAGAAATGCCTGACAATCTTCCCAACTTATTTGTTCCACAGGACAATTTCTGCATTTGAAGAACGAAGGGTTGTTACCCATTACCGCCTGCCAAAGTTCTTGTGTTACTTCTGTTTGCCCAATGAAGTAATCCGAAAGTGTAACATGGTGAACAGGCTTTTCATCGTTGTCATCATATTTATCTTGTTTTATCGTAGCACCCATCAGGAATGTTCCGCCTTCCACTTTCACCATTTTGAACTTAACACCGTTTACGTTGAAAACGCCTGTGCTATGTTCAACCAACCAATTCAGTGCCTCCCGCCTGACAGTTTCGTCATCACAGTCGAATACCTCCTCGAATTGTTCCCTGCTTTCATATTGCCCTTTTTCCGAGTAGAACTTTTTAGCCGTTTCAAACAGCTCGCGGCAATGCAGGCTTTTATTCTGTGCAAGCAGACCGCAGCATAAAAGCAATACCTCGGCAGAAAACAATATTCCTTTTTTAATCGCACTTGTTATCATCTCCAATACTATCCATATTAAGTTTGCAAAGATAAAGATTATCATTCATTTGCCATAAAGAAATGAGGTCTTGTTTTATCCGATACTTATTCGGAAGTAATGAGATGTTGTTTTTTTGATGTGAGAGTCCATTTCACTATATGAAAAACAACATTTCGATTGAAAATACTCCGAAACGCGAAAAAATATAGCAAGCTCTTATAATTTTGTATTGTATTGCAATCAAGGAAGCAATGGCATAAACGCATAAATTCGCTATTTGGTGATGAAAATTGAGATAGAAAAAATGATAGATTCGCACTGTGAAAGAGAAAAACAAAAGAAAATTTGGCAGTTTCAATAATTTCGTTTTACTTTGCAGAGTAAAACAACAAAGAAAAGCCATAATGAGAATAGCTCAAATAGTTACAGCCACTGTGATGGCTTTCATCTTATTTCCTGATAGCAGTAATGCACAAGAATATTATTATGGGGAAGGTGACTTTGGCGAATTGGTAATCAAGAACGATTCAACATATTCTATTTCATTCTATGAAATGCCGACGTGTTCACCAAACATCTTTTATGACATTGGTCACTACCATAGAATTGGGGATACCTTGTTTTTGAATTCGGTTTGTAAAAGGAAATATGAACTTATAGAATGTTCAGAGCAAGAACCGCTTAATAGCAATTGCACATCAAGATACATCATTAAGCATTATAGAGTTGAAGGAGAACGCTATTATCAAATAGATGAGTGGGTTGGAATTCAGAATTGTGATGACCCAACAGAAGTCTTTTTAGGCTCTAACTTTTTCTACAAGGGAGACTTGATTGTAATTAAATATAGTGTATATAGCTGTCTCTTATACACATCTCCGAGC
>ERZ1026898.600-NODE-600-length-20822-cov-23.285742_pt1 | contig 20822 bp, 21 predicted proteins | sample MGYA00380178_ERZ1026898 | MGnify/ENA primary metagenome ERZ1026898 (study PRJEB33269, sample SAMEA4719814) | human gut metagenome | biome: human-associated habitat; feature: organic feature; material: feces | place: Cameroon | collected 2013-10 ... | reverse complement strand
CCTGTCCGCAACAAATTACATATAAAATCAGGGCAACGGACAGCCGCAAGGGCTGTCCCTACGGTATGATGTTAAATCCAATTTGACAGCACCCGAAAGCAATTTTATTTTCGTTAATTTTCTCGGCGGTAGCAAGCCACCGCCCTACACCGGTAAGGTTAATTTGATGTTGACCGCAACAACGCAGTATTGCGCAAAAAGCAACATTTATTTTTAATTTTGTATGATTTTTGTGCAGAGCAAGGCGCAAGCACGACGACGTATGAATATACTTCGAGCACGCAACAACGCAGTATAACGCAAAAAGCACCAAAATTAAGGGATGTAATCGAATTCGAGGTCGTAGATTGATACTGTATCCCCTTCATGAATACCCTGCTTGATAAGTTCATCGATTATACCGCTGGATTGAAGAACATTTTGGAAGTATTGAAGCGAGGAGTAGTCGTCGGGGTCGGTTTTGAGGAGAATTTTATAGAGCCATTCAGCCTCGACAATGTAAACGCCGTCCTCAACGGTAACTTTGAAACCGTCATTTTTCTTCTGTGCCATAACCTCAAGCGGAATTTCTTCCGATTCATATTTTTTGACAGGCGGAAGAGAAGCAAGCTTTTTCGCTACGGCATTGATAAGTTCTTTTGTGTTATACTGAATGGGGGCGCAAATTTCAAAGTATTCATAGCCCTTGCTTTCAATATAATTTCTAAAGGTTGCAAGCTGTTCGTCTGTGGCAAGGTCGATTTTGTTGCCTGCGACAATCTGCGGACATTTTGCAAGCTCGGGATTGAATTTAACAAGCTCTTCGTTTATCTTTTCAAAGTCCTCGATCGGGTCTCTGCCCTCACTGCCTGCAACGTCAACTATATGCACAAGCATACGGCAACGCTCTACGTGACGCAAAAATTCATGACCTAAACCTACACCGTCAGCCGCACCCTCAATAAGTCCGGGAATATCGGCAATTACAAAGCTGTTTTCGGGTCCCATTGAAACGACACCCAAAACGGGGATTATGGTTGTGAAGTGATAATCGCCGATAATCGGCTTTGCCTCGCTGACAACAGAGAGAAAAGAGGATTTACCGACATTCGGAAAGCCTAAAAGTCCGACATCTGCAATAAGCTTTAATTCAAGGCTTACCTCCCACTCCTCGCCGGGAGCACCGCTTTTCGCAAAACGGGGCGTCTGCCTTGTCGGAGTTGCGAAATGAGAGTTACCCCAACCGCCGTTTCCGCCTTTTGCCGCAATAAACGGTTCATTAGATGACATATCCGCCATAACAACACCGCTTTCAACCTCACGGATAACCGTGCCTCTCGGAACTTTGATTATAAGGTCGGGAGCTTTTTTGCCGTTACAACGGCTGCCTCTGCCGTTTTCGCCGTTTTGCGCTTTATATTTCCTTTTATAACGGAAATCGGCAAGAGTTGAAATATTATCGTCAACCTGAAAAACTATGTTGCCGCCTCTGCCGCCGTCGCCGCCGTCAGGACCGCCGGAAGCCACATATTTTTCTCTGTGGAAAGCAACGGCACCGTCGCCGCCGTTTCCTGCTTTTATATGGATTTTCGCTTTATCTACAAACATAATTAAATTCCTTTTCTTTTATCAACTTTATTTTAACCGCTTTTGTTCGGAAGCAGCCGAACAAACACTCAAATTTTTTATCAAGATATTATATCAAATTTTATTACATTTATAAACAGTAAAGTGATAAAAAGTTGTATTTTTTTACTCGAATTGCATAAATTGTGCTTAAATTAGTTGACATACACTATATGTTGTGGTATTATGTTTACAGGACAAGGCATATAATGAAAAAGAATAAATTAGAACAATATTAAATAAAATTAAGTTGAGTCCACTTATATGTACTCTGCTTAAAATATTTTCGAACATTTGTGTTGACAAATAAAAAATGCATGCTATAATAAGGGTGTAATCAACAAGAACGAATGTTCGACGATGAACGGAGGAAATTATTATGTTAGCTATTTTCGCAAAAACAAGTATTGAATTGGCAGTTGTTTTACTTCTTATATACGGTTTTATTCACGAAAAAGAGATTATCAAATTTGAACAGTATGTCAAGATGGTCATTGTCGTAAATTACCGCAGATATAAGAAAAGAAAAAGAATTGAGCAAATGAAGAAGAACAGAGAGTTCCGTGTCGTTAAGGGCGGCAAATCGCCTAACGGTCGCACTCCTCATTCATTTGACGTGGCTTAATGCGCCATATTAAATTGCTACCTCTTTCCATAATAGATTTTTCACACACAGACAAGCAGGAGACGGATTTTTATCTGTCTCCCGTTTGTCTTTTTTTGATAAGTGTGGTACAATACCTCTTCGATAGGAGTGTTTGTTTTGAACAAGGATAAGAAATCAACTGTCAAGCTCATAATTCGCCTTGCGGTAATCTTCGCCGTTATGGCGGTTGCGATAATAAAATATGATAAGCTATCCAATATAGATATAAGAAGCATTGTTGCAAATTCGCCGTCGGTCGCTCTTGCAATACTGAGCGTGCTCGGAATATACGGCATAAAGGGCGCAGTTTTCGTAGTTCCCGCTTCGCTCGTTTATATTTCGGTGGGAATGGCTTTCCCCACGGTGCAGGCGGTAATAATCAACCTTTGCGGAATTGCCGTTGAGGTAACGGTTTCATATATTTTCGGTTGGTTCGTCGGCGGTGAATATGTAAACGACCTTTTGAAAAAGAGCAAGGGCGGAGAAAAACTGCTTGCGTTTGAAGAAAAAAACAAATTTGCCTCTATATTTGTAATCAGATTTTTACCCGTGTTTCCTATCGACTTTGCAAGTCTGTTTTTCGGCTCAATGAAAATTCCATTCGCAAAATATTTCTTGGCTTCCGTTCTCGGAATTGCACCGAGAGTAATTTTTTTCACAATTCTCGGCGACGCAGCTTATGACTATATACCTATGAAGTTAATCGTTATAGGCATAATCTGTGCGATACCCATTGGCGCAATATATTTGATTGTAAAGTGGCTAAAGGATAAAAAAAGCAAAGAAAAATAAGGCTTGCTATTGTAAACAAACGGCAGCAATGCTACAATATAAAAAATGATTGAATTGAGGTATACATATGGTATATGAAAGCATAAAAAAATTAGTTACCTACGGACTTGAAACAGGTCTTATTGAAGAATGCGACAAGGTTTATGTTACAAACAGAATTCTTGAGGCTCTTCGCCTTGACGAGTATGACGAGCCGTCGGAAAGCTTTGAAAACGTTGACCTTGAGAGCACGCTTTGCGAATTACTCGACTTTGCGGCTGAAAACGGTATTATCGAAAACAGCGTAGTTTACCGTGATTTGTTCGATGCAAAGCTTATGGCTTGCCTTATACCCATGCCTCACGAGGTAATCAAGACCTTTAACGCTCTTTACAGCGAAAGTCCCGAAAAGGCAACTGATTGGTTTTATAAATTAAGCGGCGATTCCGACTATATCAGAAGATACAGAATTAAAAGAGATATGCGTTGGTCAGTTCCGAGCGAATACGGCGACATTGATATTTCAATCAACCTTTCAAAGCCCGAAAAAGACCCGAAAGCGATTGCCGCAGCAAAGCTTCAAAAGCAAAGCGGTTATCCTAAGTGCCTTTTGTGCAAGGAGTGCGAGGGTTACGCAGGCAGAGTGAATTTCCCTGCAAGACAGAATCACAGAATTATCCCGATTACAATCAATAATACAGCATGGGGATTCCAGTATTCTCCTTATGTTTACTACAATGAGCATTGCATTGTATTTAACGGCGAGCATACACCGATGAAAATTGAAAAGGCAACATTTATAAAGCTGTTTGACTTTGTAAAGCTGTTCCCCCATTATTTTCTCGGCTCAAATGCGGATTTGCCGATTGTCGGCGGCTCTATCCTCTCTCATGACCATTATCAGGGCGGTCATTATACCTTTGCAATGGCAAAAGCACCGATTGAAAAGCATTTCACAATCAAGGGCTTTGAAGATGTTGAATCGGGCATAGTTAAATGGCCTCTTTCGGTTATCAGACTTCGCAGCAAGGACAGCGACAGAATTATCGAGCTTGCGGATGTAATTCTTAAAAAGTGGAGAACCTACACGGATGAAGCGGCATTTGTATTTGCAGAAACCGACGGCGAAAAGCACAATACGATTACACCGATTGCAAGAAAAGTCGGCGACACTTATGAGCTTGACCTTGCGCTTCGTAACAACATAACAACAGAGGAATATCCGCTTGGCGTTTATCATCCGCACGACAAGTATCATCACATTAAGAAGGAAAATATCGGTCTTATCGAAGTTATGGGACTTGCGGTGCTTCCGTCAAGGCTTAAAGAGGAGCTTGCAATTCTCGGCGATTACATTGTAAACGGCAAGGATATACGCTCAAATGAGCAAATTGAAAAGCACGCTGATTGGGTAGACGAATTCAAAGCGAATTACGGCGAAATCACAGCGGAAAACGTTGACGAAATACTCAAGGCGGAGGTCGGCAAGGTATTTGTCGGAGTGCTTGAGGACGCAGGCGTTTATAAGTGCACGGAGGACGGCAGAAACGCATTTATGAGGTTTGTTAACAGCATATAAGCATCAATAAAAACACAAAACGACTGTAAGGGTCAAAGCCTTTACAGTCGTTATTTTATTAGTATTTACAAGGGTTACATCTATTGGGTTATAATTAAAACACAAAATATCCGAGCAAGCCCGACAGCAAGCCGATTGCCGCACCGACAAGCACATCAGAGAGATAATGCACGCCGCCTATTACCCTAACGGCACACAGTAAAACGCCGATTATAAACAGCGGTATGCTAAGCACGGGTTTGACATACAAAAAGGTCATCGCTATCATAAAAACAGAAAAGATGTGTCTGCTCGGCATTGACTGCCCTTTTTTATCCTTATTTATAAGCGGTCTGATATTCAGCGTTTCATAAGGTCTCGGGCGATTTATAACCCGGCGGAGTCCGCTGACAAATAAAAGCATACCGGCAGGTATCAAAACGCACCGAAACAACTTCGTTCTGTCTGAAAATGCAAGATATGCCAATAATGACGGATAAGCGATATAAACTATTACCGTCAGCACTGTATTTAATAAATTAAAGCCCAACACCGAGTTCTTATTTTTGCGAAACGGGGCCGAAAGCTTTCTGTATTGGCTCGAAGTCATTTGCTTCACCTCACTTAAAGTATATAACATTGCCGAACATCTTTCAATCTTTTTTGACAAATTCCTACGTTCTTCATTGACAAAGACGATTTATAAACTTATACTATATATACTTATTTATAATATAATTTCAGGAGATAAAAATATGAATCAATATTCACAAGAGGATAAAAGACGACGTCAGATGAAGCTTTCAGGCAAAGCGGCAGCAGCTTCAAAGGAAAAAAGGACTATCTTAATTGTTGTATCGTGTATTCTTGCAATAATTCTCATTGCGGGCACAATCGCACTTGTAAAGCATTTTAAGAAACCCGAAACGCCCTTTGTTCCCTCACAGAGTGAGCCTGCCGTATCGGAGCAACAGACCGAAGCACCCACGCAAACACAAGCACCCGAAACCACAACTTCTCTTTCCGGCGACGTTACCGTAACAGATTATTCGGCGACAATGTACTCGACAACAGTTACATTGAATGTCAGAAGCGCACCGTCAACAGACAGTCAGATTTTAGGTCAGCTCGGTCAGGATACACCGATTAAGGTTACGGGCAAATGCTCGAACGGCTGGTTTAGAATTGACTTTAACGGTCAAACGGGCTACTGCTCGGAAAAATATCTCAAGGGCAGTCAGGACCTTTCTGATGCACCTTACTATATCAAAGTCAACCGCACACAGAACATTGTCATTGTCTATACAAAGGACGCAAACGGCGGCTATACCGTTCCGTACAAGGCTATGGTTTGTTCGGTAGGCTTGAACGACGCAACGCCGACAGGCTCATATAACACGACAGACAAATACACCTGGCGACTCCTTTCGGGCAATGTTTACGGACAGTATGCAACGAGAATTACAGGGCACTATCTGTTCCATTCCGTTCCGTACGTTACGCAGAACAAGGCAGACCTCGAATATGACGAGTTCAACAAATTGGGCGAGGCTGCTTCGCTCGGCTGTATAAGACTTTCCGTTGAGGATGCAAAGTGGATTTACGACAACTGTCCTAAGGGCACCCCCGTTACAATTTACGACAGCAACGAGCCCGAGCCGTTGGCTAAGCCCACCCCGATTAGAATTGACACAAACGATAAAAGGCGTGTTTGGGACCCCACCGACCCCGATCCGTCAAATCCGTGGAAGCAGTAATTCAAGACACATATTAAAGGCACATTTCGTTTTGAAATGTGCCTTACTTTTTTGCCGAAAAGCGGCTTAATTTAATTTTTCACAAGCGAGCCTTTCAACCGCTATTGCGTTATTGTATCTCTCCATATATTTGTCAAAGCCCTCAACGTCTCTCAAATCGGGGTCAACGCTCACGGACTCGGCTGAAGCAAAAATCTTGTTATCAAGATAATTTTCAAGGCTTTCATCGCTTTTTGATATGGCATAAAGTGCAAGCACCGCCATACCCCACGGTCCGCCCTCGCCTGCCGTTTTCATAACGGTTACCTTTGTTTTCAATGCCGCAGCCGTTATTTTCTGACCGACGCCCTCGGTTTTATAAAGTCCGCCGTGTGCGGAAATTTTGTCGAGTTTAACATTTTCCTTTTTCAAAAGAATATCGTTTCCGTTTTTCAATGCGGCAAAGGCTGAATACAATTCGTTTCTCATAAAATCGGCAACTGTAAGCTTTGAATTCGGAAGTCGCATAAGCATAGGTCTGCCCTGTGAAATATCCAAAACAGGCTCGCCCGACAGGCAGTTATATGAAACTATTCCGCCGCAATCGGGATTGCCCTTGAGAGCCTCGAAATATAGCATATCGTAAACCTTTGATTTCTCCGTCGGGTGTCCGCTGAGTGTTAAGAGCTCGCAGAACATTTTTACCCAAGCGTCAATATCTCCTGTGCAGTTGTTACAATGCACCATTGCAACGGGCTTTCCCGTCGGAGTAGTTACAAGGTCGATTTCCTTATATACATTTTTAAGCGGCTTTTCCAAAACTACCATTGAAAAAATACTCGTACCTGCGGAGACGTTTCCCGTCTTTTCTCTAACGGAATTTGTAGCGGTCATACCCGTACCTGCATCGCCCTCGGGAGGACAAACGGGAATTCCCGATTTGAGCGTTTGGCTCTCGTCAAGAAATTCTGCGCCGCTTTTTGTAAGCGTTCCTGCATTTTCTCCTGCGACAAGAACTTTAGGTAAAATATCACGAAGCGAAAAAGCATATCCGTCCTTTTTCGAGAGCGTGTCAAATTTTTTAAGCATTGCCTCATCGTAATCGTTTATTGCGGAGTTAATCGGAAACATACCGCTTGCCTCGCCGACGCCTGCAACAAACTCGCCCGTCAATTTCGAGTGAATATACACAGCAAGAGTGGAAAGCCTTGAAAGTTTTTTCAAATGCTCTTCGCCGTTCAGCATAGCCTGACGAAGATGCGCAACAGACCACCTTTGCGGAATATTAAAATCTAAAAGCTCGGTTAGCTCTTCGCTCGCCTGTGCGGTCGAGGTGTTTCTCCATGTTCTGAACGGAGTGAGCAAATTACCCTCGCTGTCGAATGCCATATAGCCGTGCATCATTGCGGAAACGCCGATCGAGCCAACCTCGGTAAGTTCAATTCCGTATCTGTTTTTCACGTCATTTTTAAGGTCCTTATAGCAGCTTCGAAGTCCCGTGTGAATGTCGTCAAGTGAGTACGTCCACACGCCGTTTTCAAATCTGTTTTCCCATGTGTGACTGCCTGACGCAATGGGTGTCGCTTCGTCGTCAATCAGCACCGCTTTTATTCTTGTCGAGCCGAGCTCAATGCCCAAGCTCGTCCTTGCAAGGAGTATTTTTTCTTTAATTTCCATTTGCTCACCGCCGCAAAAATATTATGTAAATCTATTTTAATATATATCCTGATATTTTTCAATACAAAAAATAAAGTCCGAAAATCCTTGATAATGCGTGGTTGCGGAGCTTCGCAACCGATAGTTTCCTTGAAAAATCGCATTTGTAAACTAAAGTTGGTAGCGCAACCGAGGATTTTTTTGTAAGATATCGACGTACCGAGAAACAAGAGCGAAAGCCACTCGGGTAAATTCAAAAGTTACTTTTTATCAACAATAAAATTTGACAAACAAGGAGACAAACACATGAAAAAGACAAACACAATCCACTTCGGAATTCAGAGAAAAATCGTTTCAAATATGACCGCCGAGAGCTGGGAAACAATCCCTCACGTAACATATAATTATGAGCCTGACGTAACCGCTTTTATGCGTGAATATAAAAGACTGAATTTCGGAAGAGACCGCAACGATAAGATAACGATAAATACTCTTATGTTAAAGGTTATCACGGAGGGGCTCAAGGACGCACCGATTCTCAACTCGCACTTAAACTTCAATCGCAAGCTTGTAAGAGGAGAACTCAACACCTATGAGGACATAAATATTTCAATGCCTATGATTCTTCCCAACGGTGAAATGATGACGGTTAATCTTCACAATTTTGAAAACAAAAATCTTGACGAAATGACGGCTGAAATCAAAGACGTTACCCGCCGTGCAGAGAACACGGATTTGAACGAAGTAATGTTTGACGTTTCACTCGACAACACTATTAACGCACTTAAAAAGGGAAAAATTATGCAGACTGTTTGCAGACTTATCGGCTCAAAGACAGGCAAGCACAGAGTTAAAACTCTCAGTGGTAAAGCTAAAAAGGCTTATGAGTCGATTCCCGTTGAGGACAGACTTACAAAGCACGATATTGAGCAGGGCACAACGACAATTTCAAATATCGGCTCGACCTACCGCCAGCAGAGAGGTTCAACCTGCCTTCTTGAAATCATACCGCCGCAGGTTACAGCTTTCGCAGTAGGCGCCGTTCAGGATAAGCCCGTCGTTGTAACAAACGAATTCGGCAAAAAAGAGGTCGAGGCAAGACAGGTAATGCCCATTTGCATTGCGTTTGACCACAGAGCACTTGACTTCGGAGATATAGTTCCTTTTCTTGAAAGACTCGACGACATTTTTGAAAATCCCGAACAAATTCATTCGTGGGTTTCAAATAATGAAACCGACTCTCTTGCGGAAATGCAGGACGCTTAACTAACTTACCCATCCTATCTATATAAATACCTTAAAGCATAACACCGCCGTACCCGAAAGAGTGCGACGGTGTTGTGCTGTTTATTATTAAAAATAAGTTTTAAGCTTCAATTTCTTTCATTGCCTTTTTGAATTGGAAGCCAAACAGAACAGATGTGAATATAACCGCAATAATATCCGCTATCGGCTCTGAAAGGAATACGCCCGTTGTCTGATTTGCTACCAAGTGCGGCATAATGTAAATCAGCGGAATTAACAGCACGAATTTTCTTACAACCGCAACAACGATTGAATTTACGGCCTTTCCGAGAGATGTAAAGGTCATTTGGCAAGCAATTTGAATTCCGAACAAGAATATGCCTGCAAGATAAATCCTGAGCATAGGAGTTGCAAACTCGACAAGGCTTGCGTCCGATGTGAAAATGCTTATAAACGCTTTCGGGAAACCTTGCACCGCACTGCAAAGCAAAACGGAATAGCTCAAGCAAGTAACAAGCAACAATTTGAATGTGTTTTTAACTCTCGGCGAGCATTTAGCGCCGTAATTGTAGCTTAAAATAGGCTGTGCACCCTGTGCTATGCCCTGCAACGGAAGCATAGCGAACTGCATAACGCTCGATAAAATTGTCATTGTTCCGACCGCAATATCACCGCCGTATTTAAGAAGCGAGGAGTTAAAACAAACCGTTACAATACTTTCGCTTGCCTGCATAATGAATGTTGCAAGTCCTAAAACAATGCACGGTAATATAATATTCTTTTCAAGGCGCAAATTCTTTTTCTTAATACGCAAATAAGTCTTTTTGCCTCTGAGGAACGCTACGACCCATACGGCTGAAATCGCTTGTGAAATAACGGTTGCAAGCGCACCGCCCTTTACGCCCATATGAAGTCCGAATATGAAAATCGGGTCTAAAATAATATTGCAAACAGCACCGATAAGAACGGACACCATTGAAATATTCGTAAAGCCCTGTGCGGTAATAAATGCATTCATTCCCAAAGTCAGCTGAACAAAAATTGTACCGAGAGCATAAATGCCCATATAATCGGTTGCATAGGAAATTGTGTTTTCACTTGCGCCGAACGCCAACAAGATAGGTTTGTTCCATATCAAAAGAATAACTGTCAACACACAAGAAATGATTATCTGCAACGAAAAGCAGTTGCCGAGAATTTTCTCCGCCGTGTCATTGTCTTTCTTTCCCATATAAATCGAGGCTCTCGGCGCACCGCCCGAGCTTACCAATGCCGCAAATGCCGTAACGATCATAATAATCGGCAGACAAACGCCCACGCCCGTCAAAGCCAAACTGCCCTCAACTGGGATATGTCCGATATATATCCTATCGACGATATTATAAAGCATATTGATAAGCTGTGCGATTACCGTAGGAATAGACAGTTTTAACAACAGCTTCCCGATTGGATATGTGCCTAAAATGTTTTCATCTTTTTTCAATTCAAACTACTTCCTTTATTTTGACTTATTTATTGAATTTATCTATATTTTCCAACAGGGCGGAATTAAGCTTTTTTCTTATCCTCATAAATTCTTCGATTTCTTCTTCATCTAAAGCCGACAGCACGGCTTCAAGCTTTTCAATGGCGTTTTCCCGAAGCTCCGCTACTTTTTCAACCCCTTTCGAAGTCAACACGATAATCACTTTTCTGTTATCCTTATCATCGCATTTTCTCAAAATCAAACCCTGCGAGTCCAAATCGCCTAATATTTTTGCAACTCTTGCCGTGCTGACCGCCATTGCATCGCTTATTTCTTTCGGATATGCTTTACAATTATGTGTATATAAATAATTCAAAACAAACGAGTCACCCTGAACTATTTTTATCAGCCGTCTATCCATTATGAGTTGCCCTGTACTTGACAACTGTTCCAAAAATCTATTTGCCAAATCTTCTGATACCATAAGAACACCCCCTCAATAAATTGCTAACATTGTTAGCTATCTATCATATTATATCACAATAAAATATGTTGTCAACATTGAAAAAAATTAAACAGCTTAAAAACATTTGAAATAAAAAGTCCCGTATTAAACACCGTTTTCTGCGTAAAATATTACAGGATAAAATTAACTTTATAAGGAGAACGGTATGAAAGCAACAGGAATTGTCAGACGAATTGACGACCTCGGCAGAGTTGTCATTCCAAAGGAAATACGCCGTACAATGCATATGCGAGAGGGCGACCCGTTGGAAATATTCACGGCGGCGGACGGCGAGGTTGTGTTCAAAAAGTATTCACCGATAGGCGAATTTTCATCCTTTGCCACTCAATACGCAGAGGTTTTAAGCAAGACTACGGGAATGACAGTTATGATAACCGACAGAGACAGAGTGGTGTCCGTTTGCGGTGCACAGAAAAAGGCTCTGACAGACGGCAGAGTATCGCCCGAGCTTGAAGGTCTTATGGACGAACGAGGCTCATTTACGGCAAAATCGGAGGTCGGAATTAAGCCGATTATGAACAGCGAGCTTGAAGCGTCGATTGTTTATACGATTATCGGCTCGGGAGATGTCGCAGGCTCGGTTGTGATGATGTTTGACGAGCAGAGGACTCCGCCCGATGCCACAAAAGAAAAGCTTGTTTCCGTAGCCGCTTCGTTTCTCGGAAAGCAAACGGAGGATTAAGCTTAATAAATAAGAGCGCCAAACTTGTTTTTACACAAGCTTGACGCTCTTAATAATTATATACATTGTGTTTCACACATCTTTATTTGCCATTCAAGATATTTAAATTAAGCAATATGGGGGACTCTATCAATCAGACCAAAAAAAAGATAATTCCTTATTACTTACTTTATCCAAAGTCATTTCTTTAAAGCTTGCTTCTAAAACCATAATTGATAAATCCATTTTGACGGTAAAAAATTCAGCATCGTCACTTTCAGAAACTGTGATTTCTTGTCCATAGTATCCCAGTTGGTGACTTTTCATAGTTTTTACATATGGGATACTCCTCCAATTTGCATCCGTTTCATACTTCAATTTATGGCATGATAAGAATTTCAAGCACCAACTACTTTCTTCATCGTTGTAAAGAATTATACTTACTTCATCACCAAAATAATTAATACTTAAATCCAATATTTTTGAATCCCAATATTTTATTGAGTCTATTTTACTTTGAATTTCACCAATCGTCCTTTTCACAATTATCACCCCTAAATATGAAATTACAGTAGTAGAATTTTAACGATACCCCAACCGTCATATCTTTATGGAATACGGCAATTGGGTTGCTGTGCCTATTTCTTTTTGTACTGCTTTATCAGTGCCATAATCGCTGCTATAACGGCAAAAACGAAATAGCAGACATAACGGGCAAATAAAACAGGGCGTTCATTGATTAGATGCTCTAATAATTCCATTAAAAATTACCCGAATTTAAATTAAGAGATTTTACTACTGCTATATTATAAGCAATATATTCTTCGAAAATTAAGCGTTATTGAAACTGATATCAAATGTTCTATCAAACAAAATTCTGTAATTATGGAAAAGTTATTCGTCTTGCCATACAGGAACAAATTTAAAACCTTTAATTTCATTCTGCTCTATAAGACATTTAAAGGAGTCTGTTACATACGGATGAGTATGAACTTCTTCTGGAATTTTAAAAATGAATACATTTTCAAGCAACTCTTTATGGAAAACATATTCTTCAATTCTCATAATCCGTCCAGAACTGGAAAACCGTTTTAATTTTGAATTCTCGTAATCCAAACAGTCTCTTACTGCTGTAACATTAAGCACAAACAATTTTTGCTTTTTACTTTTAGCGCTCAAAACCTGAACAGCATCTTGAATATAGGGCTTAATTATATTAAAGCAACGCTCATTTACAACAACAGCGCTAATGTCTACTGGTAAAACATCTCCTATTTCTTTACCGATTTCTGTGCGATGCATACTCGGGTATAATGTTACATCAGTCCAATCAGATATAGGTGCACCGCGAAAGGAAAAAATTTTGTACTCATCTTTTTCTTTTGTTTCAAATGCACGATATGTATGATCAGACCATAATTGATAGAGTTTCATAGTTTATTCCTTTCAGTTAATTAAAAAGATCCATTAGAAAGCATTGAACCTAATGTTATACTATACTACTTATTCGATACAGTAGATAATAGATTCAATATAGCACTCAGATACAATTTGTTGTAATACATCTAATTGCATTTCTTCTAAAGTGCAATTCTTGATTAAGAATTTATCATCATAACCCTCTACAACAATAATTTTAATACAATGAACATCACATATACAAATCAAATATTTTAATGCATCAAAAAGGATTTTTAAGTTGATTTTGCAAGTTTCATTGAATGTTTTTCTTGTTAAATCCGAAAACAAATACTCGTTTGAATATTTATCAAACGGAAAGAGAAGATCACTACTATTGCAGGGTTGATTTTTTGATGTCATAGCAAAAATTGTACCGTCTTCAGCTATATTTTGCTCTTCACACATGCGAATAATATCATCATAAAAATCTATTTCATCATCAAAATGGAAATACACATTAGAATGATTACTATAATTCTTGATTTTGCTTCTTATTTCCTCGTTCAATGCAGTATCAAAACTTCCAAATAAAAAGTAACTCAAAATATAAACCTCCAAGTTCTATTTGGTTTGAATATTGTAATATCCGTCTGGCATAGGAATAGTATAATCACCATTACGATAGCCATTTTCATTTTGAACCAAATTATGTTTTATTTATTGAGTGTTTGTGAAACTAAATCTAAATATGTACTCAAATTACCTATAACATAATTTTCAGGTTTATCTGTTCCTCCCAGTAAAATCCATGGTTTAAGAATAAATGTTTCTCCATATTTGAGATAGCCAAATAGTGATGTGATTTTTTTAAATTTTTCCTCTTGTAGTAATCCCGATTTTATACTTGGATGATTGAATGCCTCGTCAAACAATTCATCTATATTTTTTGTAATCATATCGTTAGTATTGTATTGTGGCTGAAAATAGTACACATATTGGTTGGCAACACAATACAAAAATATATCACCAAATGCAGTTGCTACAATAGGAATAAATCTTTTATTGAATTTCCAATTCCAACTTTTAATTATATTAACAGAAGTATCGATATCCAAAATGCTGAAAATACCATCTCCGTAGCTTCCGGCGGATAATTTATTCTTTCCTTTCGTAATATAATCAATCGTCGATTGCACTTGATAGTATTCTGTAAGTTTATATTCATCTGAAAATTTCATTTCTATATTCCTTTCGACTAAAAATGCAATCAATCACATTAACTTTTACCGATATGATTGAATCACAGATTTCATATCCTCATAGGTGAGTGACCTTAACAAGATGGCATTATCGTTTTTATCAGAAATGAATTTTTCCAACTTCCTAAATATATCAAAATAATTCATTTCAAATACGATTGCATCTTCAGTTGTACTGACAAAAACCAATTTCCATATATTCACAGGCTTGCTTTCTACCATAAATTGCTTTTGTGGATAGATTGGAAGAATTGTATCAGTGCCTTCGGTTAGTGCAAATGCACCGAAAATGTGACCTTGTTCATCAGAATAAAAACGAGGAGTAGGTTTAAATGCTGAATTCCATTTCGCTTTTTTTGCCCAAAATTTCATAGCAACCTCCAAAATTAAAATCAAGTGGCTTATGACAGTAAATACTTATAAGTGCTTACTGCTGTGGTTACTTTTTAATATCAAACCAAAACTCAACGCCGTTTTCGTGATTTATCACTCCGTAATCAAGTCCGTAAAGCCTTTGAATTGCGCTGACTATCGAAAGTCCCAAGCCGTATCTGCCCTCGCTTCGGCTTCTCGACTTATCTGCTCGATAAAAGGCAATCCAAATTTTATCTATATCCTCGTCGGCTATCGGCTTGCCCGTGTTAAAGACGGAAATTCTGTATCTATCGCCCAAATCAGTGCTTGAAACAACAATTTGCTTTTCTCCGTCTGCGTGTGACACGGCATTTGAGATATAATTGTTTATAATCATTTCCGTTTTCACTCTGTCGCCGACAACCCTTGTATTTTCGGGGATTTTGTTTATAAAGGTTATTCCCTTTACACTTGTTTTGATGGAATTTGCGGCTGCGTAATCGTCCGTCAAAGCGGAAATATCAAAGACCTCATCCTTTAGTACAACATTTCCCGACTCATACATTGAAAGCTCCAAGAGCTGTAATACAAGCGTGTTCATTTTTTCGGTTTCTCCGACAATAACATCGCAATATTTTTTTGCCGACTCGGTTTCGCCGTTTTCAATCATCAGCGACGCACCCTCGGAATATCCCCTTATTATAGAAATCGGAGTTTTTAACTCGTGAGAAACGTTTGAAATGAAATCCTTTCTGATTTTTTCAAGCGTTTTTTCTTTTTCAATATCCTTTAGAAGTCTTTCGTTTTTACTGTGCAAATCATCAAGCGTTTCATTAAGCGAATCGGACAGGTGGTTGATACTCGACGAGAGCACGCTCAATTCATCATTGCCCGTAACCTCGCACTTCTCGGAAAAATCCATTTCCGCCATTTTCCCCGTTACCTCGCTCATTTTAATAAGCGGCTTTGTGAATTTACCCGAATAAAAATAGATAACGGCCATCGCCGCAAGCATTGCGACGACGCTTGTAACGCTTGTAATCATAACTGCAATATCAGCCGTGCGGTCAACGTCGTCCTTACGGGAATACATTTCAATTTCCTCGCCGCCCGAAAGGTGTGAGCCGTAAACTATATACTGTATATTTTCGTTTTCAATCGTCTGAATTTCAAAAAATGAGCCGTCGTCATAGTCCTGCCGCTTTGAAACGGTAATTTTACCCTTTGACGAGAAAATGTCCGTCGTACCGAAATAAAGCGGATCGCCGTTTTGAGAATAAATATCAATGGAAAAGCCGTATTTCTTTTCAAGCGAGCTCAACTGCGATACATAATCGCCCGCATTAAAATCAAAGGTGCTTATTTCATTTTTAACATCAACCATAGAACGCTTTTCGTTCTTTGCGTAAATCGTCGGCAAAAGGAAATTATTAAGCGACAAAATAAGCAGTACGGCAACAACCACAACTGCCCCGACCTGTAAGAAAAGTCGGGTACGGATGCTTATTATCTTTTTGCTCTGCTTATTATTCATCGGAATTCTCCTGAAGCTTATATCCGACCGCATAGACGGTTTTCAAATGAGCCTCTCCCCACTCGCCGAGTTTTGTGCGAAGCCTTGCGACATGCGTATCAACAGTCCTTATATCTCCGAAATAGTCATAACCCCACACATCGTCAAGCAACTGTTCACGGCTGTAAACCCTGCCGACAGCCTGCGAAAGCTTTTCGAGTATCTTAAATTCCTTGACGGTAAGGTCAATTTTCTTTCCGTCAAGACGAACATCAAGGGCCTCGGGGTCAATGACAAGCCCCCACAGTCCCTCTTTTTCGGTCTTCAATGTGCATTTGCGGCGAAGCAAAGCCTCCACCCTCTTGACAAGCACAACGGGAGAAAACGGCTTTGTAACATAGTCATCTGCTCCTGAATCAAATCCTGTTATCTGGTCAAAATCCTGACTTCTTGCGGTCAAAAGCATAATCGGAACATCCGAGGTACTGCGTATCCTGCGGCAGACCTCCCAACCGTCAAGCTCGGGCATCATAATATCAAGAATACAAAGTGCAACGTCCCTGTTTTCATTAAAAAGCTCAAGTGCTTTAGCTCCGTCCTCAGCCTGCAAAACGGTATAGCCTGCCTTTTCAAGAAAATCCGAAACAAGGCTTCTGATAAGCTGCTCATCATCTGCAACAATGATTTTTGACATAAAAATACACCGCCCTTTCTGTTAAATTGTAACACAAAGGACAGTGTTGTTCAATATTATTTATTTAATGTACTTTTTGAGCTGCGTCTTTTCAACCGCTATAAGCAACGGAATTCCTGCGGCATAGCACACGACAAGCTCGCCGAGACCGACCCAAAGCGCCTGAATAAGATAGCCGTAAAATGTAAAGCCCTCGGGAAGAAAGGCTGTAATCTCCGCTCCGACAATAAGTGCGTTGCTGATTACGGGGAACAGCGGTGCCAACACGGATATACCTTTTACCTTGACATTTCTTGTCTTGTAGGAAAGAACTGCGGCAACGAACGTCGCAAGAGTTCCGCAGATAATATCAATCATACCGTACGGGCTTCCGAGATTTCCCAAAAAGCAGCCGATTGTAAGCCCGGGAATTGCTGCCGGAGTGAGTGCTGCAAGCACCGTAAGAGCCTCCGAAAATCGAAACTGAACAGCTCCGTAAGCAAGTCCGACCGATGATGCGGCGTAAGTCAATGCGGCGTAAAGTGCGGCAATTACCGCACCCGAAACGAGTGTGTAAACCTTTTTGTTTTTCATATTCAATTCTCCTTAGTTTTGATTGACACATAGTGTCGGTCAGGATGGTTACGAACTGACCGCTTCGCTTGAAGCAATGAAATGATACAGTATATTCCCTATTTTGTCAAGGCTCAGACATAAAAACAGACTGTAAAAGCAGCAGTTTTACAGTCCGTTGATATATTCTGTTTTCAGTTGAGCGTAAACTCAATCGTTTTTGTTTCGCCTGGTGCGAAGGTAAGCGTTTCGGTTTTGTCGGAAAGTCCGCAGGAAAGCTTTATCGTTTGCTCAATATCGGAGGTTACGGTTACCTGTGCGGTTTTTGCGTTCACGTCCCATTTAAGCGAGTCAACGGTGGCACGGGTTCTTGCCTTTATGCCTGTTATCTCGCCTGCGTCAAAGCCCGACTCGAACAGTGCCGGAAGCACCTCTATCTCATTTGTGTTTGAATATACAAGCGCTTCATTGACAATTCCGAGGTAGCCTATTGCAAAATCAGTACAATAACAGCTTCCTTGGTCGTAGTCGTGGTTTGTCATAAGAGAATTATATCTGATTTTATGGTTTTGAAGCTTCAAAAGAGCCGATGTGATACTTGTTCTGTCCTTGAGCCTTGCCGCAATAAGCGAACGGTGGACAAGTGCGTGGCTTGCCTCATTCTCCGAAGTTCTGTTATCAATCGCCTGTATGCAAGCCTGCTTGAGCTGTTCGTCGTTCTGCGTTTCAAACAGCGGCCATACACAGTAAAGGTGGCTTAAATGTCTGTGTTTGTTGTTCTCGCTGAACTGATTGCACGCCCATTCCTTGAGCGCTCCCGTCTCGTCATAGAGATACGGCGGAAGCTTTTTGAGCATATACTCCCACCTTGCCGTATCCGTTTCGGGTGCAACATCTTTTACAACGCTCAAAAGCATATTTATGTTATCCCTGCATGCGGCAATGTCAATAGCCGTGTTTGCATCGGACGGAGACGGATAATTTGACGGGTTATTTTCGGGAGAATAGCTCGGCAAAATGCAATAATATTCATTATCGGCAAGCTCCGTCTTACCCGCTTCGTAATGAATATCCCCGTTTGAGTCGGTGTAATACTCGGCGGTCATAAGCTGTTCCCAATAGTTTACAGACTTAATCAAAAGCGGCATAAGCACATCTTCTTCAAGCTGCAAGTAACCACGAGCCTTAATCGTTTCTATATCACTGTCCGTAAGGTCGTCGGCAGTTGTCGAAAGCACGGATTTAAGCTTTTCAAGGTCTATTTCGTCGCTTAGCGGAATTCGTATATTTCCGTAGCACTGTAAGGTTTCATACAAGGGCTGAATCATCCAGCTTGAGCCTGCGTTCCAATATCTGAACGGATACGGATAACATGTTTCCGTGATTACCGCCTTGTCGCCGTCGGTATTTACGGGAGCCTGTATCGCATCGGTAAAACCATGGGTCGCAAGAGCGTTTTCTTCCCAATCGGGCAGCTGACGGAGTATAAAATATGTATAGCCTATCGGCGAAGAGGAAATATTGCCCGTGTTCATCGACGAGGTCTGCAAATTAACATTTGCGTCCATTGTATATTTACTGCCCCAACCCGTGTTCCACTCGCCTGTCCACATACCGTAAAGGCGTGAGGTAGAATATCCGCTGCAACAGAGGTATGCGTATCTGCCTGCATAGTACGAACGCTGACTCAAAGCGGAATTGAGCTTTTTCTTAAATCGCTGTGAGCGTAAAAGTGATTCGTTTGACTTGTCGGAGCTTCCGTCCTTCAAGGTAAGCGTTACTGCGTCAAACTGCGGCTTATATATTGCAAGGTGTGCATTGAGCGCAGAATCATAGCTGAATTTTCCGTCAGCCGTATATTTTTTTGCGAAATCAGCAGCTCTCTCATAAAGCGAATTTACAAGCGAATAGTCTGTTTGAGCATCAAAGTCGGAATATTTGCCCATATTGTAATCCCTGCCCGTAACGGTTATGAGATAAACGCTGTCCGCTTCGCTTACGGTAACCTGCGGTTGAGTGTCCGAAGCATATTGCTCATCGGAGGGCTTGGCTTTTTCCGAAAAATCGAGCGTACCGCCGTCCGTTACAATATATGTAAGAGTGGCATAGCCGCCGTTTTTAAGTTCCGAGTTTTCATAGTCGGGATAATGTGCGACAAAGGCAAGATATCCCTTGTCCCCGTCAGCCGTCTTTTTGTATCTTATATTGACCTCGTCACTCTTTGAATAGTTCGCAAGAGTGGAAATATCGTCATAGCTAAGCGTAACGGTTACAGGTGTATTTTCACTTGACTTTTCGATTTTAGTGACGGTTACACAGTCGGCAAGAGAGGTAAAGGTCGTCCTCTCCCAAGCACCGTTTTTATCGGTGTATCTCACGCCGACCTGAGCTGTTTCATAATCCGTATATCGAACATAGTCCTTTGTGCGGTGCTTCTGCGAGGAGATACGCAGCTGACCGCCCGGATGGAAGCGATAGACATCGTCATAGCTTGCATTGTCAACTATGTCCTCACCCTTAACAATGCTCTGTTTCACCGTTTCAAGCTCGTTCGCCGTATCGGGACAGGTTCGGGCGTTTTCGTTAGGCATAATGAAATGCATATTCTGGTAGATAATCGTATCGCTGTACGGACTGCCGCTTGTGATAAAGCCCTCAAGACCGTTACCGCCGACCATTCCCTGCCGCCACGACTTTGTCTTATTTGTCTTTTTGTCGGAAAGCTGTGTGTAAGAGGTCGAATATGAGATTTTCTCATTATCCTTAAACACATCGCTCATATCTGGCGTTTTTGCACAAGCGGTACACGAAACACAGACCGCCGCAACAAGAGCCGCCGAAATCAACTTTTTCATATTTTTCATTTCCTCACCTCTAAAAAAGTTTATCAAAAATTACTTGTGCGACAGCACAAGCGGCACGAAGTGACGGCGGCGACAGCCGCAATTTAGTCATTCAATGTTCTCCGAAACGGTCAAAATCTTTGATTTTGTTATCGTTTCGTGAGGTTATTATATCATAAATTACTTGTGCGGCAGCACAAGCGGAACGAAGTGACGGCGGCGACAGCCGCAATTTAGTCATTCAATGTTCTCCGAAACGGTCAAAATCTTTGATTTTGTTATCGTTTCGTGAGGTTATTATATCATAAATTACTTGTGCGGCAGCACAAGCGGAACG
>ERZ1026898.599-NODE-599-length-20860-cov-4.467724_pt1 | contig 20860 bp, 17 predicted proteins | sample MGYA00380178_ERZ1026898 | MGnify/ENA primary metagenome ERZ1026898 (study PRJEB33269, sample SAMEA4719814) | human gut metagenome | biome: human-associated habitat; feature: organic feature; material: feces | place: Cameroon | collected 2013-10 ... | reverse complement strand
AGAGAAGGAGCAGAGGCTGCATACGCATCGGTTCTGAAATAAGAGCTGCGAGGTGGTATCCGTAAGGAAGGAGCCGATGGGAAGGGCGTGGCCGCACGCGCGGCTGAGGTTGAGGGCAGTGGCTGCGTGCGCGGCTGAGGTTGAGGGCAGTGGCTGCGTGCGCGGCTGAGGTTGAGGACAGTGGCTGCGTGCGGCGGTCTTGGAATAAGAGCTGTGTGCGCGGCAGTCTTGGCGGCAGAATGCATCCTGATTTGGAAGAATGTTCTTCCGGGGATTATTTTTCGGTTGGAAAATCATCCTGATTCAGAAGAATGCTCTCTCAGGGATTATTTTCAACTGCAGAAATCATCCTGTTTCAGAGGAATTCTCTCTCAGAGATGATTTTCAACTGCAGAAATCATCCTGATCCAGAGGAATCCTCTCCCAGGGATTATTTTCAACCGCGGAATGCATCCTGATACAGAGGAATTCTCTCCCAGAGATGATTTTCAACTGCAGAAATCATCCTGATCCAGAGGAATTCTCTCTCAGGGATGCTTTTCAACCGCAGAAATCATCCTGTTTCAAAGGAATCTTCTCTCAGGGATGCTTCCATGATGAAAAAGTCATCTCATAAAGCTCCGGAAGCCTCTCATTCTCATAAAGGAAGGAAACATATGAAATATATCCATATTCATCCGCTTGATAATGTCGCGGTCGCACTGGAGGATCTGAAGAAGGGCGAGACGATTTCTGTCACAGCAGAAGCCTCTGCCGGGATTCAGAAAACAGCTTCGGTGGAAGAAACATCAGCCCCTGTTCCGTCAGCAGAAGTCTCTGCGAGCATTCTTCTTCGCGAGGATGTTGCGCGGGGGCACAAGATTGCACTGACGGATATCGCGGCAGGGCAGCCCGTCATCAAGTATGGCTGTGTCATTGCCCGTGCCCGCACAGACATCCCCGCAGGAAGCTGGGTTCATACACACAATGCGGAGACGGAGCTGTCGGAGAATACTGAGTATCACTATGATCACAAGGTTTATAAGCTTCCCGAAGTCGCAGAAAAGACCTTCCGCGGGTACCGGCGAGCAGACGGAAGGGTCGGGATCCGGAACGAGCTCTGGATCGTGCCTCTTGTCGGCTGTGTGAACGGGATCGCAAAGGAGCTTGCGGAGTTAAATCAGGAGATGATTGCAGGAACCTCCGTGGACGGCCTCTACTATTTCCCGCACCCCTACGGCTGCTCCCAGATGGGAGAGGATCTTGCGACCACGGCAAAGCTCCTGGCAGCTCTTGTCCGCCATCCGAATGCAGGAGGTGTGCTGGTGCTTTCTCTTGGCTGTGAGAATCTTCAGCCGGAGATGTTCCGGGAGGTTCTCGGAAGCTATGATCCGGACCGCGTGAAGTTCCTGGTCTGCCAGGAGGAAGAGGACGAAGCAGTAAAAGGAGCGCAGCTTCTTCGGGAGCTTGCGGATTATGCGTCGCACTTCCACAGGGAAGAGCTTCCTGCCAGCGAGCTGGTTGTCGGCATGAAGTGCGGAGGGTCGGATGGTCTCTCCGGAATCACGGCAAATCCTGCGGTCGGCCATTTCTCCGACCGTCTGATCGCACTTGGAGGCTCCACGGTTCTGACCGAGGTTCCGGAGATGTTCGGTGCAGAGAACATCCTGTTCTCCCGGTGTGAGAATGAAGTCGTCTACAGCAAGGCGGTCGACATGGTGAATGCCTTTAAGAAGTACTTCACGGATCACGGGCAGGTCGTCTATGAGAATCCGTCTCCCGGAAACAAGAAGGGAGGCATCACAACGCTGGAGGACAAGTCCTGCGGCTGTGTGCAGAAGGGAGGAAGTGCGCAGATCGTGGACGTTCTGTCCTACGCAGAGCCTGTCACCAGGAAGGGACTGAATCTTCTCTCCGGCCCTGGAAATGACCTTGTGAGCGCAACGGATCTGACGGCGGCGGGTGCCCATCTGATTCTGTTTACGACAGGACGAGGGACACCGTTCGGAGCACCGGCGCCTACTGTGAAGATAGCAACGAACTCGCAGCTCGCCGCACATAAAAAGAACTGGATTGATTTCAACGCGGGAACCGTTGCGGAAGGGAAGGAAACACTGGACGAAGCGGGCGACCGGCTTCTTGACTATGTGCTTTCTGTTGCATCGGGAGAAGAGACGCTCTCCGAGCAGCACGGCTGCCGGGAGATCGCAATCTTCAAGGATGGCGTGACACTATAACTCGCTTGTCAGAGAATTGTTTTCCCGATTTCAGATGGCTCTGCTTATCGATAAGCTGAATCTGAGGAGCTGATTTATATGACTGCAGAAGAAATTTTGCAATCTGTTGAAGCACTCTGCAGTACCGGTGCCAAATTCAGCATCACCTTTGATCTTGCCTGAAAAATAATGAAAGACATCATGATTCAGGATTATCCCGTTTGTTATGAAATCGCCGGCAAATACATTGATCTGTTTTTCGATTTTCAGAATGTCGTAGAAAAACGATACACAAATCCGTAATGCCGGCGATATCTCGATTTTTCAGTGGATGCCTGTTCTCCCACTGATGCTGATGCTTATTCTTTTTTCCACTTTTATTCCACCATGGACAGTGCGATTCTCTTCTTTCCAACATCCACAGAGAGCACGGTGACATCCACAACATCTCCGACATGAACGGCTTCCAGCGGATGCTTGATAAAGCGTTTGGTCATCCGGGAGATGTGCACAAGTCCGTCCTGATGGACGCCGATATCCACAAATGCACCGAAATCTACGATGTTGCGGACCGTTCCCTTCAGCTTCATCCCGGGCTTCAGATCCTCCATGGAGAGGACATCGGAGCGAAGGATCGGTCCCGGCATTTCTTCTCTTGGATCTCTCGCAGGCTTCTCCAGCTCATTCAGAATGTCCGTCAGCGTAATCTCACCGATTCCAAGCTCAGCCGCACGCTTTTTCACTTCCGATTTCGGCACGTGCTTTTTCGCCTCCCGGAAGCCTTCCATATTGTCTTCCAGCTTCAGACTTTTCAGCAGCTGCTCCACCGCAGCATAATCCTCCGGATGCACCGCAGTAGCATCCAGCGGCTCCTTGCCGTCCCGGATGCGAAGAAAGCCTGCGCACTGCTCAAAGGCCTTGGGACCAAGCTTGGCCACCTTTAACAGCTCACGCCTGCTTTGGAAACGGCCGTTCGCTTCCCGGTATGCCACGATGTTCCTGGCAAGTGTTCCGGAAATACCGGAAACATACGACAGCAGGGAAAACGACGCCGTATTCAGATCTACGCCGACATGATTGACGCAGTCCTCCACAACGCCGCCCAGAGCTTCATCCAGCTTCTTCTGATTCATGTCATGCTGATACTGCCCGACGCCGACAGCCTTCGGATCAATTTTGACAAGCTCCGCCAGCGGATCCTGCAGACGTCTTGCCATCGAGGTTGCCGATCTTTGTCCGACGTCAAAATTCGGAAATTCCTCCGTAGCCAGCTTGCTGGCACTGTATACGGAAGCCCCCGCTTCATTCACGATAATATACTGCAAGGGCTTTCTCTTCGGATTCTCCCGCTGAAGCTCTTTGATGAGCTCCACAATAACCTGCTCGGACTCACGGCTCGCCGTACCGTTTCCAAGGCTGATGAGCGACACGTTGTCCTTCTCAATAAGTTTCCTGATTACAGCCTTCGCTTCCGCCACTTTATTCTGCGGAGCAGTCGGATAAACAACCGTTGTATCCAGAACCTTTCCGGTCGGATCCACCACGGAAATCTTGCAGCCTGTACGGAACGCCGGATCCCATCCAAGGACCGTCTGCCCGTTGATCGGCGGCTGCATCAGAAGCTGTTCCAGATTCTTCCGGAATACCTGAATGGCACCGTCCTCCGCTTCCTCCGTCAGCCTTCCCCGGATTTCACGAAGAATCGCCGGAGCAATCAGTCTCTCATAAGCGTCTTTTGCAGTCAGCTCCAGAACATCCGCCGTGTACCGGTTCTTTCCGGCAAACCACCCGCCGATGTGTTTGAGGATCTCCTCCTCCGGAGCATTCAGCTTCACCGTAAGATAGTTTTCCTTCTCGCCGCGGTTAATGGCAAGAACACGGTGTCCCGGGAGCTTCGAAATCTTTTCTTCAAATTCGAAATACATCTCGTAGACACTGCGCCGGTCCTCCTTCGTTCCGTGTGCCGCCGCGCTGCTTTTTGCATCCTTCTTCTCCGCTGTCGCAAGCGTTCCGTCTCTCCAGGTCTTCTCACGAATCCAGGTCCGAAGGTCCGCATCGTCCGAAATCCGTTCCGCAATGATGTCCTGTGCACCCTGCAGCGCAGCCTGCGCAGAATCCACCTTCTTCTCTTCCGGAATCTCCGGATCCTGCATAATTTCGGGCTTTGTCACGTATTTGACTGCTTCGGTCAACAGTTCTTTGTCTGCCTTACCGGACAAAATCCAGTCCGCAAAGGGCTCCAGTCCCTTTTCTCTGGCAATCCCGGCACGCGTTTTCCGCTTCTGCTTGTAGGGACGGTACAGATCCTCCACGGCGACCTGTGTCATGGCAGCTTCAATCTTCTGACGAAGCTCCTCTGTAAGCTTCCCCTGCTCCTCGATGGCTGACAGCACCTGCTGCTTCTTATCCTCCAGATTCCGAAGAGCGGTCAGCCGCTCTCCGAGGAACCGGAGCTGCTCATCATTCAGAGATCCCGTTGCTTCCTTCCGGTAACGGGCGATGAATGGAATGGTGTTTCCCTCATCAATCAGCCTGATAGCGGCCTCCACCTGTCCCAGACGGACCTTGCTGCCGTCCAGGTTTGGCATTGCCGCCATTTCTTCTGTAATTCGAGCACTGATATTCATCCGCAAAGCTCCCCCTTTTCAGGCTTCTGCAATCTTATTTCCTGTGTACAGCTGATAGTATTTTCCCTTTTCCGCAATCAGCTGCTCATGCGTTCCGCGTTCAATGATCCGGCCCTGCTCCAATACCATGATGCAGTCACTGTTGCGGACCGTGGAAAGCCGGTGTGCAATGACAAAGGTGGTTCTTCCCTTCATCAGAGCGTCCATTCCCTTCTGCACAAGGCTCTCCGTTCTGGTATCGATCGAGGACGTCGCTTCGTCCAGAATCAGGGCCGGAGGATCTGCTACTGCGGCACGTGCAATCGCAAGAAGCTGACGCTGCCCCTGCGACAGATTGGCACCATCGTTTCGCAGCATCGTGTCATAACCGTTGGGAAGTCTCCGGATGAAGCCATCCGCGTTGGCAAGCCTTGCAGCCTCCATGCACTGCTCATCCGTAGCGTCCAGACGTCCGTAGCGGATGTTCTCCATTACCGTTCCCGTAAACAGATGCGTATCCTGCAGAACCATGCCAAGGGAATGCCGAAGATCTGCCTTCCGGATCTTGTCGATGTTGATCTCATCGTAACGGATTTTGCCGTCCTGAATGTCATAGAAACGGTTGATCAGATTTGTGATGGTCGTCTTTCCTGCACCGGTAGAACCAACAAAGGCAATCTTCTGCCCGGGTTCTGCAAACAGATTAATGTCATGCAGCACGAGCTTTTCGGGATCGTAGCCAAAATCCACATTTTCCATCGTAATCCTGCCGCGCTGGCGCACGTAGGTGGTCGTATTGTCGGCTTTATGATAATGCTTCCACGCCCAGATTCCGGTTCTCTCCTTCGTCTCCGTAAGGTTTCCGTCCTCGTCCTCTCTGGCGCGAACCAGCTCGACGTACCCCTCGTCCTTCTCCGGCACCTCATCCATCATCCGGAACACACGCTCCGCACCCGCGAGAGCTGCGATAATGGAATTCATCTGCTGCGCGATCTGCGTGATCGGCATGGAGAAGTTCTTGTTCAGCGTCAGATACGAAACCAGCGTACCCAGCGTCGTGGAGCCGAAATTCGCAAGTGCAAGCGCCGCTCCGACTACGGCACAGAGAACATAGCTGATGTTCCCAAGGTTCCCATTGACCGGCATCATGATCGATGCATAGCGGTTTGCCAGATTGGCACTGTTTCTCAGCTGCCCGTTCAGCTCCCGGAAATCCTCAACCGCCTTTTCCTCATGACAGAACACCTTGACGACCTTCTGGCCGTTCATCATTTCCTCAATGTAGCCGTTTTCTTTTCCGAGGTCCTTCTGCTGCTGTACGAAGAAGCTTCCGGATTTTCCCGCCAGCTTTCCGGAGACGAACATGGTCACCAGTACCATGAACACACTGATGATGGTCAGCGGCCAGGACAGTGCGATCATGGAAACAAAGGTGATGACAAGCGTCACCATGGAATTGATGGTCTGTGGAATACTCTGGCTGATCAGCTGCCGGAGCGTATCGATGTCGTTCGTATAGACCGACATGATGTCGCCGTGCGCATTCTGGTCAAAATACCGGATCGGCAGCGATTCCATGTGCGCGAACAGCTCCTTTCGAAGATCACGGAGCGTTCCCTGCGAGATCGTAATCATGATTCTCTGATAGGCATAGGAAGCTGCGACACCAATCAGATAAATAACCGCCAGCTTCCCGAGCGCTGCCGCAAGCGGGGCAAAATCATTGCTCTTTTCCGCCAGCATCGGCAGAATATATCCGTCAATCAGAGTCTTCTGGAACAGCGTTCCCTGAAGCGTTGCCCAGGCTGCAATCAGAATGCAGACAATGACCAGCAGAAACGGAACCAGATAATTCTTCAGAACCAGCTTCATCAGCCGTACAAATAATTGCTTCGGATTCTCCACCTTCGGGCGGGGTTTCATATTATTTCTCATTCCTGGCATTGTTTTCCTCCCCTTCCTTTCACTGCGGCTCGTCGAAATCACCGCCGCCCTGCGTCTGCGACTCGTAGATTTCACGATAAATCCGGTTGCTCTTTACGAGATTCTCATGTGTATCAAAGCCGTTGATCGTGCCGTTATCCAGCACAATGATGCGGTCTGCATCCTGTACGGAAGAAATCCTCTGTGCAATGATCAGCTTCGTCGTGCCCGGAATCTTTGTCGCAAAGGCATCGCGGATCTTGCGATCCGTCGCCGTGTCACAGGCACTGGTGGAATCATCCAGAATCAGGATCTCCGGCTTCTTCATCAGAGCTCTCGCAATGCAGAGGCGCTGCTTCTGTCCGCCGGAAACATTGGTTCCGCCCTGTGTGATTTTTGTATCATACCCTTCCGGCATCCGATCAATAAACTCATCGGCGCAGGCAAGCGCGCAGGCCTCCCTGCAGTCCTCCAGTGTTGCATTCGGATTTCCCCATTTCAGGTTGTCCATGATGGTTCCGGAGAACAGATTATTGCTCTGCAGGACCACGGCCACATGATCACGAAGAACCTCCAGATCATAATCTCTCACGTCCACGCCGCCGACCTTAATGGTTCCGTGCGTCACATCATACAGGCGGGAAATCAGGTTCACCAGAGAAGACTTTCCGGAGCCGGTGCCTCCGATGATACCGATGGTTTCTCCGGAACGAATGTGGAGATTGATATGATGCAGGGTCCGCTCGTCACGCTCCTTCGTCACATCATGAATGGTGACCACCTCACGCCCGTTTTTGTCATAGGAAACGTCACGCCTTTTATAGGCGAAATCCACATCGTCAAAATCAATGCTGCCGTCCTTCATCTCCATCACCGGATTCTCCGGATTGCAGATGTCGGGCTTCTCCTCAAGAACCTCACAGATTCGCTGCGCACTGGCTGCCGACATGGTCAGCATGACAAAGATCATCGATACCATCATCAGGCTGAACAGAACCATCATGATGTAGCTGAACAGCGAAGTCAGCTCTCCGGTTGTCATCGTGCCGCCAACGATCTGATGCGCGCCAAACCAGGAGACTCCGATGATGCAGGCATCCACAATCAGGGTCATCACCGGCATGTTCATAACCACCAGCTTCTCTGCGCGGACGAACAGCTTGTACAGCTCCTCTACCGCCTTGTTGAATTTTGTTTTCTCATAATCCTCGCGGACAAATGCCTTGACGACGCGAATGGCAGAGACATTCTCCTGCACACTCGCATTCAGGTCGTCATATTTGCGGAAGGTGGCCCGGAATGCCTCCGAAGCCCTTCCGATGACAACCACGAGAAACGCTCCGAGAATCACCAGTGCCCCAAGGAAAATCAGACTGATCTTCGGACTGATCACGATGCACATTACCAGTGCAATGATCATCATAAGCGGCGCACGGACTGCAATGCGGATAATCATCATAAACGCATTCTGCAGATTCGTGACGTCCGTCGTCATACGGGTGACAAGTCCCGCCGTCGAATACTTATCAATATTGGAAAAAGAAAACGTCTGGATATTTGCGTACATGGAATCACGAAGATTCGCCGCAAAGCCGGTCGAAGCATCCGAAGCAAACACGCCTCCCAGGATACCAAACAGAAGACTGGCAAATGCCATGATCAGCATGATCAGTCCGAAATGAAGGATCCGCTCCATGTTGCCCGCCTGAATTCCCTGGTCAATCAGCGATGCTGTCACAAACGGAATCAGAATTTCCATCAGAACTTCCAGAAGTGTAAAGACCGGTGTCAGAATCGCAGATCTTTTATATTGCCGGATCTGGCCGGAAAGGACTTGAACGATGTGCATGTAAAAACCTCACTTCCTGTAAAAATGCCATGTCTTTTCATTATAATAGAACAGATCATGACATTTCCACTGAAGTGAGGCTGTGAAATCAGAAAGTTTTTATAAACAGAGCAGGGCTCGCGGCCGGGCCAGTGCCTGTCACAGGCGCTCCGGCTCCACCTCCATGATGTCATTGAAGTAATTGTTCGCGAGCATCATGATTCCCATGGATGTGATGACCACAAATTCGCGGTCATTATAGCGTGCCTGCATCCGGTCCTTCAAATCCGCCGGAATGTGCCGCGGATCATTCGCCAGCGCCCTGGCAAATTCCACCAGAAGCTCCTCATCCTTCGTGAATTCGAAGTGATGGATGTCAATTCCCTCTGAATCCAGAAGCTTCCTGAAATATGTCGTGCAGACAATGCAGTCATTTGCCGCAGAAATCGCGTACTCATAAATGTCCGCCGCCCGCTTGCCGACAATCGAAGCCAGCTCTTCATCCACCGCATAGGAGCCCGCTTCAATTGCCTGAAAGCAGGGCACACTGTGCAGAAGCGTCAGCTTCTCATTGGTCAGGCGATAGCCCTTTGCAAGATGCTCCCGGATTGTCTGCTGTACCTCTTCCGGAGCAGTCTCCGGATTGATTTTCTGTATTCTGGACATCTTCTTCCTCTTCTTCCGCTCTGCCGGTAATTCTCTGTGAACTGCCGGATAACTGCCAGACCTTACTGAAACAGGCCTTCTGAAAAATACCGCTCCGCCCGGTCAGGAATGATAATGACAAAATTGCCGCGGGCTCCCTTTTCGATGAGCTGCCGTGCACCCGCAAGACCTGCGCCGCTCGAGGAGCCGGCAAAAATACCTTCCTTTGCCGCCAGATCCCGGCATGCCGCAAATGCGGCTTCGTCATCAATCTTCTCCACCTGATCCACCAGAGACAGATCCATCGTCTCCGCGACAAAATCATTGCCGATTCCTTCGATCCGGAAATGCCCCGGCTCTCCTCCGCCAATAACGGAGCCTTTCGGATCCGCCAGTACGGTTCGAATGCCGGAATTCTTCTCCTTCAGATACTTCGCTGTTCCGGAAAAGGTTCCGCCGGAGCCGGCCCCCGTCACAAACCAGTCGATCTTCCCGTCAAGCTGGTCGTAGATCTCCGGGCCAAGTGTCTCATAATACGTCTCCGGATTGTCCGGATTGTCAAACTGATCCACAAAATACGAGCCCGGGATTTCCCGCTGCAGCTTCTCCGCCATTTTCCTTGCACCGGGAAGTCCGTCTTCCGCAGGGACCGTCACAACCTCAGCGCCAAGCGCCCGCATGACAATCTGCTTCTCCTTTGAGTAGCAGCAGGGCACAATCAGTATCAGTCGGTATCCGCGGTTCAGGGCGGCAAAGGCAAGACCGATGCCGGTATTGCCCGCCGTGATCTCAAGGATCGTTCCACCCTTTGCAAGTCTTCCGTCCACCTCCGCCTTCCGGATGATATGCTCTCCCAGGCGGTCCTTGATGGAGCCTCCCGGATTCAGAAGCTCGGCCTTTGCATAAATCTGTGCTCTCTCCGGGAGGCCCAGATGTGTCAGATGAATGAGCGGGGTACGTCCCACCAGCTCATGGATGTCTTCTGTAATATTCATCACTCTTTTGTTACATCCGATCCGAAATACTTCTCAGACAGCTCTGCCAGAGTTCCGTCTGCCTTCAGCTCTTCAATGGCTGCATTGACTGCCTTCTCGAAGGAAGCGGTCTCATCTCCCTTGCGGATCGGGATTGCCACATGGCTGGCATCCTCTGTGGTAGCCACAATCTTGATGTTCGCATCCGGCTGCTGATTCAGATAATCGTAAATGGAAACATCCGCATTCAGCGTAGCGTCTGCACGTCCGTCGATGACGTTCTGAATCGTATCATTTAAGGTAGAAACGCCTGCCGCACTTGCGCCGTAGCTCTCTGCCAGCTCCATATAGGTAGAGCCGATGGAGTTCACGGTCTTCTTGCCCTTCAGGTCATCGAAGCTCTTGATTTCCTCGTTGTCCTTGCGAACCACCAGTGCCGTATGGATATATCCATACGGCTCCGAGAAATCATACTTCTCCGAACGCTCATCGGTGACCTCAACACCGTTGATGACGATGTCATAGCGGCCGTCATCCAGTCCTGCGAACAGGGACTCCCACGGAGCTTCCACGATCTGAACTTCAACGCCAAGCTTCTCTCCGATCGCTCTGGCCGTATCTGCGTCATAACCGATCACCTCATTGGTATCCAGATCATGATAGGACCACGGTGCCCAGTTTCCTTCCATGCCGGCAACCAGCGTTCCCTTGTCGAGAACCTGCTTCAGAAGTCCGTCCGCATTGGAAAGGTCCACGGTACCGGTGCTCTCCGCTTCTCCGCCTTCCGTGAACGCAGGATCGGTCTCCTCGTCCGTTTTGGTCGCTTCCTCTGTTTCCGTCTCAGCTGCTGCCTCTGTCTCAGCTGCTGCCGCTGTTTCTGCGGATGCAGACTCTCCTGCACCGGATGCTGTATTGGAACCGCATCCTGCCAGCAGGGTAAGGGCTGCTGCGGCGATAACGATGCTGACTGTCTTCTTTTTCATAATCTACCTCCTGGGAATCTCCGAACGTTATATCCTACTTATTAACTAGGTTATGTATGATTTATGTTTCTCTTTATACGCCGTCTGTCCGGATGTGTCAATGGGTTTTACGCATATTCTATCATGTTTTCCCAAAAGCCACCGCGAATGAAACACGCGGGTCCGACTCTTTAGATTTTTTTAATACTATTTTCGACTTTCCTTCATTGCATTTACTTATCGAAAATTTAGAATAAATATTGTGTTCAAATTTATTTAAAGAAGAGGCTATTTCCTATGTTCGATCGGTTTCGTTACAAATTTATGCAATTCATGCAGGGGCGGTACGGAGCAGACAAATTCAGCCAGTTCCTTTCCGGCGTCATTCTGGTTCTCATCATTCTGGAGTTGATTTTCAGAAATCCTCTCCTGTGGTGGCTTTCCCTGATTCTCCTGATTTACATGTATTTCCGGATGTTCTCCCGCAACATTGCAAAGCGCTATAACGAGAACCGCAAATATCTGGAAATCTTCGGAAAGATCCGGAACAGCCGCTTCGGCTGTGCCTTCGGAAACGGGATGCGTTCTCTCTCAGGACGGATGCAGAACCTTGGCTGGAGGCTTCGCCAGAATGCACAGGATAGAAAGAGAAACGCCGGCTACCATATCTATAAATGCCCGCAGTGCGGACAGAAGATCCGTATTCCAAAGGGAAAGGGCAGGATCATGGTCCGCTGCCCCAAATGTGGCAAGGAATTTAAGAAGCATTCCTGAGGAGCACGTTATCTACTGATTCCGGAGAGGTTTCTATGTTTGGTTACGTTGTCATTAATGAACAGGAGCTGAAGGTTCGCGAGGTCGGGCTGTACCGTTCCTATTACTGCGGCTTCTGCCGCGAATTAAAGAGAAAATACGGATTTCCCGGACAGATGACCCTCAGCTACGACATGACCTTCCTCATCATGGTCCTCTCGGATCTCTATGATGCAAAGGATACGGTTGCGAAGACACGCTGTATCGCACATCCTCTCGGTGAGCACCAGACCCGGATCAATCTGTATACGGAATATGCTGCAGACATGAATCTGATTCTGTCCTACTATGCTTGTCTGGATGACTGGAGCGATGAGAAAAAGCTTCACAAGCTGATGCTGGCCCGGCTTCTTCAAAGTCGCAGCCAGGAAGCCGGCATCAACTACGGGCATAAGGCAGCCGTGATCAAGGATCGCCTTGATAAGCTTCACGCTGCCGAGAAGTCGGATTCCTCCGACATAGACCTGGTTGCCGGATATTTCGGCGATATTATGGCAGAGCTGTTTGCCATCTATGAGGACGAGTGGGAGGAGCCGCTTCGCCACATGGGCTTCTACCTTGGAAAATTCATCTACATCATGGACGCCTACGATGATCTGGAAAAGGATCAGAAAAACGGCAGCTTCAATCCTCTGAAGAAAATGGCAGACCGTCCCGATTTTGATGACTGCTGCCAGCAGATTCTGACCATGATGATCTCCCGCAGCTGCGAGGCATTTGAGCTTCTTCCCTGTGTGGAGAATCTCCCCATTCTCCGGAATATCCTTTACTCCGGAGTCTGGACCCGCTACAATAACGTTCGTGCCAGACGGCAGGGCCTTACGCCGGATGCTTCTTCCGATTCCGCGCGCAGTCATTCCCCCGCCGCCTTTTCCGATGCCACGATACTCGGTGCCGATTCCTCCCTGCAGGAATCGAAGCATTCCGGCTGAAGCCTGGCTGAAATTACACCCCGGCTTCTTTTGACTTAAGCAGTCAATCGCCGTATCCGGCATCATTTTACTGACGAAAGGAATTCACTTCATGTCTGATCCTTATCAGGTTCTCGGCGTCTCACGCAGTGCAACCGACGACGACATCAAGAAGGCTTACCGGACGCTTTCCCGCAAATATCATCCGGACTCCAACATCAATAATCCCAACAAGGAACAGGCGGAGGAGAAATTCAAAGAGGTGCAGGCCGCATACAAGCAGATCATGTATGAGCGCCAGCACCCCTATTCAAGTTCCGGCTCCTCTTCCGGTTCCGGCTATGGTTCCTCCGGCTCCTATGGCAGTTCCTACGGATCGTCCGGCGGATACGGTTACCGCGGCTCCTATGACGGAGACTTCTGGGGAGATTTCTTCAGCGGCGGCTTCGGAGGCTTCGGAGGTCAGCAGCGCTCCTACCAGAATCAGAACCAGGATGAGGATTCCATCCGGCTTCAGGCGGCAGCCAATTATCTGAACAATCGGCACTATCAGGAAGCCCTCAACGTACTGAACAGCATTACCAGTCATTCCGCGCAGTGGTATTACTACAGTGCCATCGCAAACTCAGGCCTTGGCAACAATGTTCTGGCTCTTCAGCAGGCGCAGACAGCTGCGCAGATGGAGCCCTCCAACCAGACCTATCAGGAGCTGGTGCATAGGCTCAACTCCGGCAGCAGCTGGTATCAGTCCCGGCAGAATCCCTACGAAACCTTCTCCTCCGGTACCGCCAACTGGTGTCTGCGGCTGTGCCTTCTGAATGCCGCACTCAATCTGTGCTGCGGCGGAGGCGGCCTGTGCTGCGGCGGCTATCCGATGTGGTGAGACCTGCCTCAGGCCTCTCCCGCCGGGTGTCCGATCCTGTCCCGGATCCTCTGCCCGGTCGGCGTTCCTGCAAGGCCGCCGCGCCCGGTCTCCCGAAGGTCGGGAGACATTGCATGTCCTACCGCCTTCATGGCATCAATCACCTCATCCGGAGGAATCCGGCTGGTGATGCCAGCCATTGCCATATCCGCACAGGAAACCGCATTCATCGCACCGATGACGTTTCGCTTCACACAGGGAACCTCCACAAGTCCTGCTACAGGATCACAGACAAGTCCCATGAGAGCAGAAAGCGCCATCGCTGCGGCATGACACATCTGATCCGGCGTTCCGCCGAGAAGACTCACCGCAGCCCCTGCCGCCATCGCAGATGCTGCGCCAATTTCTGCCTGACATCCCCCTGCAGCTCCGGAGAGACTCGCGCGATGCGCAATCACGCCGCCAATGCCTCCGGCAGTGTACAGTGCCTGAATCATCTGCTCATCCGTAAAATGATTTTTCTCCTGCATGGAAAGAAGAACAGCAGGAACCACGCCGCAGGAGCCCGCCGTCGGCGCGGCAACAATGCGCTTCATGCAGGCATTGGATTCCGCAACCCGCAGAGCCCTCTCCATCACCGAAGCACAGAACGGCCCGCAGAGGAGCCCGCCTCTTTCCTTTCTGTCATGAAGCCGCTCCGCATCCGTCCCCACAAGACCGCTTGCAGATTTCAGGGACGGATCATAGTCCTCATCGGATGCCTTCATTGCCGCAAAAATCTCTGCCATCCGCTTTTCCGACTCTTCCCTGCCGATTCCCTCCTCTCTGCAGTCGTCCTCCTGCACCACCTGCCAGAAGGCTTTCTCTTCCGTGCTGCATGCCGCTGTTATCTCGTCCAGTGATTGATACATGTTCTCTCTGCTCCTCTCCTCGGAATTCATCCGAAGGCTGTAGGCTTCTACAGCAGGCTGTAATAGGTCACCTTCTCCACGCCCTCAAGATGCTCCAGCCAGTGCACGGCTTCGATCGGTATTTCCTGATCACATTCCAGAACCATCACGGCATGACCGCCTCTTCCGGAACGATAGAGCTGCATCGTCGCAATGTTGACCGACTTATGCTGCAGCATGGACGTCACCTCCGCGACATGTCCCGGCTGATCCTCATTGTGAACAATCAGAGTCGGATAATCGCCGCTGAAATTCGCCGCCAGACCGTCAAGCTCTGTGATCATGATCCTGCCGCCTCCCACGGAGGCTCCTACGATTTCCAGCTCTCTGCCGGATTTTGATGTCAGAAGGAGTCTCGCCGAATTCGGGTTCGCATCCTCCCCCAGATCCACCGGTCCGAAATGAAATTCCATTCCGCGCTCTGCAGCCAGCTCAAAGCTGTGCGGAATCCGGTCATCATCCACGGCCAGTCCCAGGAGCCCGGCAACCAGCGCGCGATCTGTCCCATGCCCGCTTCCTGTTGCAAGAAAAGAGCCATGCAGCCCGATTTCCGCTTTCTGCACCTCTTCTCCAAGGAGCTTCCTGCTCACGTTCCCGATCCGCACCGCTCCTGCAGTATGTGAACTTGATGGTCCTACCATAATCGGCCCTACAACATCAAATAAATTCATCTGAATTCTCCCGTCAGCGCACCGCAGCGCTCCCATCCCGCAAATACAAAAAGCAGAACACTTCCGTGTTCTGCTCCCTTGCATCTTCCGATCTCAATCCGATCTGCAATTATGCGTTCTGCTTCGCAACTTCTGCAAGTGCTGCAAATCCAGCTGCATCGTTAACAGCCATCTCTGCAAGCATCTTGCGGTTGATGTCGATGCCTGCAACCTTAAGGCCGTGCATCAGCTTGCTGTAGGAAAGTCCATTGATTCTTGCAGCTGCATTGATACGTGCAATCCAAAGAGATCTCATATCTCTCTTGCGGAGCTTTCTGCCCTCAAATGCAGAATTCTGTGCACGCATGACAGACTGCTTCGCAACTCTGTACTGGCTGGATCTTGCTCCTCTGTAGCCCTTTGCAAGCTTCAGAACTCTGTTATGCTTCTTCTTGGCGTTCAAGCCACCTTTAATTCTTGCCATCTTCGATTTCCTCCATCAAATAACCATCATGCACCTGAATTAAAGGTAAGGCATGATCTTCTTCATGTTCTTTACGTTTGTTGCATCCGTAACTGCGGGCTGACGAAGGTTTCTCTTTCTCTTCGTGGTCTTCTTGGTAAGGATGTGGCTCTTATAAGCCTTGTTGCGGATCAGCTTACCATTTCCGCTGAGTTTGAAGCGCTTTGCAGCGGATCTGTTTGTTTTCATTCTGGGCATGACTAATTCCTCCTTCTGATCCGGTCATAAACCGGTCTTGTGTTGATGCTTCCTGCACTCTGTCCGGTTCGGATTACTTCTTCTGAACCAGGAACAGGGACATGGACCTTCCTTCTACCTTCGGTGCCTTGTCAACCACGGCGATATCCACCAGTGCGTTGGCAAAATCCGTCAGGATGTGGGCGCTCTCACTCATATGCGCCATCTCACGGCCGCGGAAGCGAAGCGTCACCTTCACGCGGTCACCGCGCTCCAGGAACTTTCTTGCAGCACCGACCTTGGTGTTCAGGTCGTTCTGGTCAATGTTCGGAGACATACGGATTTCCTTGATCTCCACAACATGCTGCTTCTTCTTGGCTTCCTTTTCCTTACGAAGACGCTCGTACTTAAACTTGCCGTAGTCGATGATCCGGCAGACCGGCGGCTGCGCCGTAGCTGCAATCAGAACCAGATCCAGTTCTGCATCCCGGGCCATCTTCCTTGCCTCTTCCGTAGGCATAACGCCGAGCTGTTCTCCGTCTGCACCGATCACACGGACTTCCTTCTCCCGGATCTGCTCGTTAATCGGCACTTCCGGCTTACGCTGCTGTCTTCGATTATTGTTGTTATTAATGGGTTTGCCCTCCTCATACTGCCTGAATCGTCAGGTGCTGACCAAACAAAAATGACAGTAGCAGACGCCACTGTCATCATTTCTCACATTCTGTGAAAGCACATGCGGAATTATCCGCCGGTACTCCATCCGCATTCTAACGATTGCGCAGCCGTTGCTGCTGTCAGGAACAGCCCGAATCATCCCAAACCGTGATCCTGCTTCCTTCGTGCGGTATGAAAATCATGAACGCTGCCAGTGTAGAATTCATATCAACCACGGATTCCAACCGGTCAGGTGAGAGTGGAACTCTGCTTAATGTCTTCTGATTACTCAGACCTAGATAAGATAACACACCATTCCTGTGCTGTCAACATCTTTCCCTGTTTCTGTGCCTGACGCATTTTCCCTGTAATGATCTGTTTTATCTGTTCTGCTTATACTCCCCCTCGTACCATGCCTGGAACATCAGGATATACCAGATCTGGACTCTCCACACATCGTGCTCGATGAAATCTCTCCAGATCCGCTGCACAACATCCGGATTCAGGAGATCCTGCTCCCGGAGCTTTTCCGGAGCAATCAGATCCTCCGCCCAGGCGCGAAGCTGCGGAGTCTTCAGCCACTTCCGGATCGGAATGGAAAAGCCCTTCTTCGGCCGGTCCATCAGTTCCTTCGGCACATAGCGGTACAGCACGTCCCGAAGAACAAGCTTCCCGGTATCTCCCTCGCGCAGATATTCCAGTGGAAGCGTCCATGCAAATTCCACAACATCCTTATCCAGAAACGGCACGCGGGTCTCCAGAGATACCGCCATCGCCGTCCGGTCCACCTTGACCAGAATGTCATCCGGATGATACATCCGAAGGTCCATCAGCATGATGTCATGACACACTTCGCCGGTGACATCCCTGCCGGTCTGCGTGTAAGCATAAGGAAGCTCTCCGTGTCGTTTTGCAATCTGAAACAGCAGAGGATCGGTCTCAAAGGAAAGGCGGTACACCTCCTCCGGGCTCTTAGCCTGCAGAATCTGACTCTTGATCCGGACCAGCTCGCGGGACGAAAGCGGGCTGTGTTCAAGCATCGATCCTGCCGCCTTTCGGAGAGGATACGGAATCCCGCGGATCTTCCCCCACTTGCGCGCTGTCGCAGGATAGTCGTAATAGCCGCAGAACAGCTCGTCACCGGCATCGCCGGACAAGGATACCGTCACATGCTCCCTGGTCATTTTGCTGACAAGGTACGTCGGAATCTGTGACGAATCTGCAAACGGCTCGGCGAACATGGCCGGCAGGAGAGGAATCACTGCTTTCGCATCCTCCTCCGTAATCGTCAGCTCCGTGTGCTCTGTCCCAAGGTGCTGCGCAATCTGAGCCGCAATCGCCGCCTCGTTGTACGCAGGATCCTCCATGCCGATGGTAAAGGTCTTTACCCTCCTGCTGCTCTCCTGCTGCATCAGGGACACGATCGTTCCGGAATCAATCCCCGCAGAAAGAAATGCTCCCAGCGGCACATCCGCCACCATCTGGTCCCGGATCGAAGCGCGGAGAAGCCGCTCCAGCTCATCCGCCGCTTCCTTTCTTGTCCCGGTAAAGAGATTCTTCTGTCCGGAAACTGCAGCCTCCGTCACCGACCAGTAGACCTCCTGCTCCGCGTCCTCTCTCGTACCGGGCAGCGTGAGTGTAAGAATCTTGCCGGGCTCCAGCTTGAAAACATCCTGATAGATGGTATAAGGAGCCGGGATCACGCCATGTTCAAAATACAGATCCAGCACCTTCTCCCGGATCGGATTGGAAAAGCCGCGGATCGCACGAATGCTGCCAAGATCCGAGGAAAAGGCAAAAACGGTCTCTCCGCTTTCCTCCCTGTCGTCTCTGTTATCCTCATCCGGCAGCCCGGAGAGCCACCCGTAGTACAAAGGCTTCTCCCCGATCCGATCTCTTGCCAGCGTCAGCGTTCCGGTTTCCAGCTCATAAAAAGCAATGGCGAACATTCCCTTACACAGGGAAAGCGCCTTTTTCATGCCGTAAAACTCGATGGCCTCCTGCAGCACCTCGGTATCGCAGGTGCTGCGGAACGTGATGCTCTGTCCCTTTGCCTCCGCGTCCTTCACAAGCTGCGCCCTGACACCTGCAAAATTATAAATCTCTCCGTTGTAGACAATGGCAGACCTTCCGGAGTGTGAGAGCATCGGCTGTGCGCCGTTCGCAGAAAGATCCAGAATCGAGAGTCTCTGGTGTCCGAGCGTACATCTTCCGTCCGGTGAAACCCAGGTTCCGCCGCCGTCCGGACCGCGATGCAGCATGCGGTCCCGCATTCTCTGCATGTTGTCCCGCTGATCAGCCTGTCCGCTGATATTAATAATCCCGGCTATTCCGCACATACCAAATCCTCTTTCGTCTGTTCTTATACCGGTTCCCGGCTCCGGTTCTCAGTTCCGATTCCCGGCTTCCATTCTCAGTTCTTCCGGCCAAGCTGCCAGAACGCCACCGCACTCGCAGCAGCCACATTCAGGGAATCCACACCATGCGACATCGGAATCTTCACGGTGTAATCGCAGGCAGCAATGGTCTGTGCCGAAAGGCCATCGCCCTCATTCCCAAGCACAATGGCAAGTTTGTCCTCGGAGAGCAGCTCCGGATCGTCAATTGCCACGGTATCGTGCTGCAGTGCCATCGCCGCCGTCTTAAAGCCAAGCCCTTGCAGATACGCCATGCCCTCCTTGGGCCATGCAGACGGATTGTCTCCGTTCTCCATGCAGCAGCTTTCCGGATCCCTTCTCTTCAGCCAGGTGCCTCGTTTCTCAGGCACCCCGATGTAGGTCCACGGAACCTGAAAAACGGTCCCCACACTGACGCGGATGGCTCTCCGGTACAGAGGATCCGCGCATTCGGGTGTCAGAAGAACCGCGTCCATATTAAGTGCTGCCGCAGATCTCATCATCGCCCCGACATTGGTCGGATTCTCGATGTTCTCCAGAACCGCGATCCACCTTGCATGCCGGCACACCTCCTCCACCGAAGGAAGGGTCCGTCTGCGAAACGCGCAGAGAATCCCGCGCGTCAGATGATATCCGGTCAGTCGGCTCAGAGTATCCAGCTCTGCCGTATAAACCGTCACACGATAAGGCAGGCTCTCCAGACGCCGGAGGATTTCTTTTCCTTCCGTCCCGGTATATCGCCTCTCCATAAGGAGGGAAAGCGGCTCATAGCCTGCCGCCAGTGCACGCTCCACAACAGTCCGGCTTTCTCCGATAAAAATACCATGCTCCGGCTCGTAATAGTGCTTCAGCTGGTTTTCATTCAGCTTTGTGTAAGGATCCAGCTCCGGCAGAGCAAGATCCGTAATCTCCCTGATCTCAATCATGTCTTTCATCTTAAAGCAATTGCAAAGGCCCGGCAATCCTGCCGGGCCTCCCTGCCTGTAAAAATATCGCTGCCATTTGCGCCGCTGCGTCTTCCGATGGAGTGCCGCCTGCAATTTCACGGTTTACTGCAGCACCATGCGGACTGCTCCGTACATTCCTGCATCGTTTCCAAGCTGTGCCAGCTTGAACACCACATTGCGGCAGGCATGGAACGCCGCCGGTGTGTAATACTTCTCGGTAACATCCAGAATGATCTGACCGGCACGGGAAACGCCGCCGCCGATGACAACTGCCTCGGGATCTACAACGGCTGCGATCGAAGCCAGCGCTTCGCCCAGCTTCTTGCCGAAGGCATCGACCATGGAGACTGCAAAGGCATCGCCTTCCTTCGCCTCGTCGAAGATCTTCTTCGCGGAAAGCTTTCCGTCGTCCTTCAGCGTGGTTGCCTTCTTATTCTTCGAAAGCTCTCTCTTCGTGACACGAACAATGCCACTCGCAGAAGCATACTGCTCAAGGCAGCCCTTCTTGCCGCAATTGCAGACATCGGTCTCATGATCCGAAACCTGCATATGTCCGATCTCACCGCCTGCGCCGTGGGAGCCCGGAAGAATCCTTCCGTTGATGATAATGCCGCCGCCGACACCGGTTCCGAGCGTCACCATCACCATGTTGTCAAAGCCCTGGCCGCCGCCCTTCCACTGCTCGCCGAGTGCTGCCACGTTGGCGTCGTTTCCGACCTGAATCTTCATGCCGTCCAGAAGTCCCGACAGTATGGAGGCGACATCGGTCACACCCCAGTGCAGATTGACGGCCCCATTGACCACACCGTTCGAAAGAACCGGTCCCGGAACGCCGATGCCA
>ERZ1026898.592-NODE-592-length-21015-cov-3.703387_pt1 | contig 21015 bp, 17 predicted proteins | sample MGYA00380178_ERZ1026898 | MGnify/ENA primary metagenome ERZ1026898 (study PRJEB33269, sample SAMEA4719814) | human gut metagenome | biome: human-associated habitat; feature: organic feature; material: feces | place: Cameroon | collected 2013-10 ... | reverse complement strand
GATCTATTCCGTGGACATCCCGTCCGGCGTTTCTGCGACGACGGGAGAGCGTCTCGGAGCTGCGGTACAGGCAGATGTGACGGTTACGTTTTCTTTTTACAAGAGAGGACATTTTCTTTTTCCCGGGAGCGATCTGTGCGGACGGCTGATTCGGGAGGAGATCGGGATCACAAAGCGGGCTTTTGCGGAAACCGGGGTACCGGAGGTTTTTACTTACCGGAAGGAAGCTCCGATGTCTCTGCTTCCGAAGAGAAGAGCAGACGGCAACAAGGGAACCTTCGGGAAAATACTTGTCATTGCCGGCTCCCGCGGCGTCTCCGGCGCCTGCACAATGAGTGCGCAGGCGGCTCTCCGGATGGGAGCCGGAATGGTGCGTGTTTTTACGCATGAGGACAACCGCGTGATTTTGCAGGAGACGATTCCGGAAGCCATGTGCAGCACCTATTCCTCTCTGATGAAGGAATCATCCCAAAATGCAGGCTGGGAACGGACTTCTTCCGGGGATGATTTCGCGGAGCTGGATTCCTCTGTGGAACAGGAGCTTTTGGCCTGTCTGTCATGGGCAGATGCTGCAGTCATAGGACCGGGTCTTGGAAGATCCGAGGGATGCAGACAGCTTCTTGCCTTTGTTTTGAAGCATGCAGACGCTTTGCCGCGGGGCCTTGTCATTGATGCGGATGCCATACGGCTCCTTGCGGAGGGGGATGGGCTTTACGGGGAGCTTTTGTCTGCTGGCTCCAGGATTCCCGTGATTCTGACGCCGCACCCGGCGGAATGCGCAGCACTTTTTCATAAGACGGTTTCGGAGGTTCTTGCCAATCGCTTTGCGTGGCTTCCGGAATTTGCAGAACGGTTCCACTGCACCATTGCAGGAAAAGATGCAAGAACCCTCGTGGCCTCGTTCGGGCATACGGAAAGGTATCTGAATACTTCGGGAAACGATGGCCTTGCCACGGCAGGCTCCGGAGATGTCCTTACAGGAATTGTGGCAGCCTGCCTTGGCCTTGGAATGGAAGGCTTTGCTGCGGCAAAGGCTGCAGTGTACATTCATGGCGCTGCGGCAGATGCACTCGAAGAAGAGAGAAGCAGAAGGTCCATTATGGCGACCGATCTCATTCGGAAGCTGGGAGAGATGTAATACGAAGAGGTGATTTGCTAAGCGATGGTATTTTATGCTAAAATTTTGGTTTAGCAATACGCCCTCATACAGGGCGCTGCTGTTTATCGTGTGAGACTTCGGGAGGTGAAGGCTTTTTTATGGATGATCTGTCGGCTGTCAGTCTGATTCTGATTCTGGCTGTTTTGCTGATTCTTGATGCAATTGTATATGGCTTTGGGACTGCTGTCCGCATACTCCGTCCGCAGGCGGAGGAGGATGAGGACGAGGAAGGCTCTGAACAGGGTGCGTCCAGAGAACGCGAGCAGAAGCTTCGTGCGAGGAGGCAGAAAATCCTCTCTTCCGTGATGAAAAACCAGGCGGATTATGCGGATACCATTCAGCTGGTGACGGCCTGTGTCAACATGGTTGTCGGTGCGGTCTACGGAATTGCGGTTTCCAGATTTTTGCTGGTCCGCATGGAGCAGTTCTTCCCTTCCGGGCTTCAGGAAGGCTGGGCGTACGCGCTTTCTCTGATTCTTTCCTGGCTGATCGTGCTCTATGTTCTTCTTGTCTTTGGTGTCCAGATCCCCAAGCGCCTTGGAGGTGCACATCCGGAGAGGTGGGTTCTTCGATGCGGCGGTGTATTTCATGTGCTGATGATCGCGGTCCTTCCTTTGACAAGAATCGTCAGCGGAACGGCAAGGGGAATCCTGTTTCTGTTCGGCATCCGGAAAACGCCGGTTCAGGGAGATGTGACGGAGGAAGAGATCCGCTCGATGCTGAATGAAGGCCATGAGCAGGGCGTGATCGATCAGTCTGAGGCGGAGATGATTACGAATATCTTCGAATTTTCGGACAAGGAAGCCTCCGATATTATGACGCACCGGAATGATATGATCATTCTTGAGGATTCCATGAAGCTTTCGGATGCGCTGGCGTTTATGCTGGGGCAGCATAATTCCCGGTTTCCGGTCTATCATGAGAACATCGATGACATCCTGGGCATCGTGCATTTTCGGGATGCGGTACGTTTCCGGGAAGAACACCAGGGGGAAGAGGACAAGCCGCTTGCTTCCTGCGAGGGTCTGATCCGGGAGGCGGACTTTGTTCCGGAAACCAAGGACATTGATGACCTGTTCCGCCAGATGCAGAGCAGGAAGACCCAGATGGTTATCGTCATTGACGAGTATGGGCAGACGGCAGGCCTCATTGCCATGGAAGACATACTCGAAGAGATTGTCGGCAACATCATGGATGAGTATGACGTGGATGAGAATCACATCACGCCGACCGGGAACAAGAATGAATTTATTATCGATGGAAGAACGCCGCTGGAGGATCTGACGAAACGCTTCGGCATCGAATTTGAGGATGACCATTATGAAACCGTAAATGGTTTTTTGATGGAAGAAATGGATAAGGTTCCCGATGCCAATGAGCATTTCACAACGGATTACGGAGGGTTCCGTTTTCACGTTCTGTCGGTCGCGGACCGGCAGGTGCAGAGAGTTGCTTTGACCAGACTGGCTCCGTCTGCAAAGGGCCAGAATTAGTTTTCAGAAGAAATATATTTTACATATTTGAAGGAGAAAAATCATGTCAGGACATTCCAAATTCGCAAACATCAAGCATAAGAAGGAAGCAAACGATGCGGCTAAGGGTAAGGTATTTACCATCATTGGCCGTGAGATCGCCGTTGCCGTAAAGGAAGGCGGTCCCGATCCGGCCAACAATTTCAAGCTTGCACAGGTCGTTGCAAAGGCAAAGGCAGCCAACATGCCGAATGACACCATTGAGCGCGGAATCAAGAAGGCAGCCGGCGATGTCGACAACGTCAATTATCAGCAGAACACCTACGAGGGCTATGGCCCCGGCGGAGTTGCGATTATCGTAGAGACTCTGACCGACAACGTAAACCGTACGGCTTCGGATGTACGTGCTGCTTTCTCCAAGGGAAATGGCTCCATGGGAACCAAGGGCAGCGTTTCCTTTATGTTTGATCAGAAGGGACAGATCGTGGTAGACCGTGAGGAGTATGACGGATCTGCGGACGATCTGATGATGATTGTTCTGGATGCAGGTGCAGAGGACATTCAGGAGGATGAGGATTCTCTGGTAATCCTGACCGCTCCGGAGGACTTTGATGCGGTTTCGAAGGCGGTTACGGAAGCAGGGATTCCTACGGTTTCTGCTGAAATCTCGATGATTCCGCAGAATTATGTAACGGTGACCGATGCCGATGCAGTCAAGGGCCTGAATATCATTCTGAACAAGCTTGATGAGAGTGATGATGTTCAGAATGTATATCACAACTGGGAGAACCAGGACAGCGATGACTGAAAATCATAAAATTGACAATCCGCTTCCGGACCCTGTTCAGGGCCGGAGGCAGGAGCTGGAATTCCCGATTCAGAACGTGGAAGAGGGAGATTGGGATAAGCTTGCAGACACCATGGATTTTCCGGATCCGGAAGATCTGAAAAATGCAAGAGAAGATGATTTTGATGTGCGGATCTCAGAGGAAGACGATTTTGACCTCTGAGATCCTTGGCGCATCTGCAGGATTGATTTTAGAAGAAGCATAGAATTCATTCATGGCAGCAAATACCGGAAAGAGAACAACTTCATCCAGAACAGCATCCCGAGGCGGAAGCCGTTCTTCATCAGCGGGACGTACAGGAACCGCCAGGGGAACCGGAAATCCGGCAAGGAGAGGCAGCTCATCTTCTGCGAGGAGCACGGCGTCTTCCCGAAGCGCTTCCACACGTTCTTCGTCAGCTTCGAAGAAAAGAAGCAGCTCCGGGACGGGAAGAAATTCAGGACGCAGAAATCAGCCTTCTGTCGTGCAGCGCGATATTACCTTAATCGCGCTTTTTGCGCTGATGATTTTTCTTTTCCTGTGCAATTTCATGAATCTTGGAATTGTAGGGAGCTTTTTCTCCGGACTGATGTTCGGCCTGACCGGAGTGATGGCTTATGTTCTTCCGGTTTTGGGGTTTGGTCTGTACCTTTATTATGTGCTGATGAGTCAGCGGGACTCCAAGATTGCGGCAAAGATTCTGGCAATTCTTGGTCTTTTCCTGATCATCGGTGTTCTTTCCGAACTGATCGGAACAGATCTTTCTGCTGTGACCGGATATGATCCGGCAGGAATTTATTCGAGATGCCTGGAGGGACGATCGGGAGGGGGAATCATCGGCGGAACCATTGCCTTTGTTCTGTACCGGCTTCTGAAGACCTTTGGAACCATTCTGGTCCTTCTGGTGGGAGCAGTGGGATGCGTCTATGTTCTTGCGCAGAGATCCATTCTGGAGCTTGCAAGAGACAAGGCAATGGATGCGCGCCTTCACCGTCTGGAGCGGATGGAGGAGGAAGAGCGGTACCGCGAGGAGCATCCGGAAGAGTTCGAAGAGAATGACTATCTGGAAGAGGATTCCTATGAAGAAGCTCCCCGTTCTCACTATGATGAGAGCCGCGCAAGGTATCAGGACCTTCAGCGGGAGCGCAGAGAGCGAAAGCGTCTTCAGGATGAGGAACGAAGACGGAAAGCGCCGCAGAACATGTGGAATACCGATCTGTCGGAGGATGAAGCGTTTTCCGGAATGGACGGACATGCGGCCGAGGACACTGCGCCCCGGAAAGAAATGAACGATGCCGGCAAGCAGGACGCGATGCCGGATATTCCGGAGCAAAAATCCGGACAGGACCTCGAGCAGGAAGATCAGAAAGCACCGGCAGCTGACATTCCTTCCGTATCTTCGGAAGAAGAGACGATTTCTGCGCCTTCCGAAGAGGAAATGCAGGATCCTGCACTTCTGGAAGAAGAAAAGCGAAAGGAAGAGATTCGGGCAAGGCGTGATTCGGAGGAGCTTCACGAGATCCGGCCGGAGGATTACTGGGACGAGGAAATTCTGTCCCGGGAAGAGTCGTTTTCGGAAGAAGGAGAGCTCCCTGTTCATGAGCTTCCACGCAGCCCTTATGCGCAGAATCCGGCTGCGGGAGGAGAAATCCTTCGCGCAACCATCTACCGGGACGGTGAGGATCCGGATGCGGAGGCTTCGAATGAAACTGCTGCAGAGGCGGATGTTCCGATTTCCCATGAAGCGGATGCAGAAGCCCTGGATTCTGGAATTTCAGAATCCGATGCTTTCGATTCGAATCATTCGGAGAATGCTGACTTCTTCCGATACGAAGAGGTTCCGGAGATTCGCGTGGTTCGGAATGAATCGGAGGAAGCGGCTCCGTCGCCCATGCAGGATGTGCCGGTTCATACCGAGCGGGAGAACACAGCCTCAGAGCTGAATGCGGCGCAGGAGGATGAGCCGGAAGAACAGGCGAAGGAACGGACGAAAGAACAGACAAAAGAACAGACAAAAGAACAGCCGGAAGAGCCCGTAAAGAAAAGAGAATATCAGTTTCCACCGGTTTCGCTGCTTCGTCCCGGAGCCGGCTCCAGAGCTGATTCCGATGATGAGCTTCGCAGCACAGCACAGACGCTCCAGACAACGCTTCGCAATTTCGGCGTGAACGTCACCATCACAGACATTTCACAGGGCCCTTCGGTCACCCGTTATGAGATGCTTCCGGAGATGGGCGTCAAGGTCAGCAAGATCGTTTCTCTTGCCGATGACATCAAGCTGGCACTTGCTGCAACGGATATTCGTATTGAAGCTCCGATTCCGGGGAAATCAGCAATCGGTATTGAGGTTCCGAACAGGGAGGCACAGCCGGTTGCGTTAAGGGATATCGTGGACACGGAGGAATTCCGCAGTCAGAAGTCCAGACTTGCATTTGCAGTCGGTAAGGACATTGCCGGAAAGCCTGTCTACGGGGATATCGCAAAGATGCCGCATGTTCTGATTGCCGGCGCCACCGGCTCCGGTAAGTCGGTCTGCATCAATACCATCATCATGAGCATTCTGTTCCATGCCAAGCCGGACGAGGTCAAGCTCATCATGATTGATCCGAAGGTTGTGGAGCTTTCTGTCTATAACAGCATTCCGCATCTTCTGATTCCGGTGGTGACCAATCCGCAGAAGGCGGCAGCGGCTCTCAACTGGGGCGTTGCGGAGATGGAAGCAAGATATCGTGCTTTTGCGGATGCAAGGGTTCGTGACATCAAGGGATACAACGCTCTTGTTCTGCAGCATCAGAAGGCCGGGGACTCGGAAAAGGAAGCTGCGATGCACTTTATGCCGCAGATCGTGATTGTTGTGGACGAGCTTGCCGATCTTATGATGGTTGCAAAGAACGACGTGGAAACTGCGATCTGCCGGCTTGCGCAGCTTGCAAGAGCGGCAGGAATTCATCTGATTATTGCAACGCAGCGGCCGTCGGTAGATGTCATCACGGGCCTGATTAAGGCGAATATGCCAAGCCGCATTGCCTTCCGTGTCTCATCCGGCGTGGATTCCAGAACCATTCTGGATATGAACGGAGCGGAGAAGCTTCTCGGAAAGGGTGACATGCTCTTTTTCCCGCAGGGACTGCCGAAGCCAAACCGTGTTCAGGGCTGCTTTGTGTCCGATGACGAGGTAACCGATGTTGTCAATTTCCTTGCGGTCAACGATCCGGTGTCTGAGGAAGAAACAAAGCGTCACCAGAGAGAAATTGATGCAATTGAATCCGGAGGCGGCGTGGGAGCCGCCGGAGTTACCGGTGCAGACGAAGCAGCTTCGCATGAGTCGGATGTGGACGAACTGTTTTCTTCCGCGGGTCAGTTTATTATTGAGAAGAACAACGCATCCATAGGCCTTTTGCAGAGGCGGTACCGGATCGGCTTCAACCGGGCTGCACGGATCATGGATCAGCTCTGTGAGGCAGGTGTTGTCGGAGATTCCGAGGGGACCAAGTCCCGGGCAATTCTGATGACGTCGGCGCAGTTTGAAGAATACTGCAGTGATAACGGCATATGAGAGTCAGAGGACACAACAGGAGGATTGAGATGTCAGCAAAGATCATAAACGGGAAGGAAATTGCGGCAAACGTACGGGCGGAGCTCAAGGAGAAGGTTGCCGCTCTTGGAAACCAGGGAATTTCCGTAACCCTTGCGGTGATTCTGGTCGGTGAGAATCCTGCGAGCAAGGTTTATGTGCGCAATAAGATTCGTGCCTGCGAGGAATGCGGCATCATCAACAAAGAAATCCTGCTGCCGGAAACGGCATCCGAAGAAGAACTCCTTGCAAAGGTGGATGAGCTGAATGAGGACCCTTCCGTCAACGGCATTCTGGTCCAGCTTCCGCTTCCCTCTCATATGGATGAGGACCGTGTGATCCGGAGAATTGATCCGAAGAAGGATGTGGACGGCTTTCATCCGGAAAGCGTCGGAGCACTCTCCATCGGGCTTCCGGGCTTTGTCTCCTGTACACCGGCCGGCATCATTCAGCTTCTCCATCGCGAGGGAATCGACTGTGACGGAAAAGAGTGTGTTATCGTCGGACGCAGCAATATCGTCGGGAAGCCGATGGGGATGCTGATGCTTCGGGAGAATGCAACGGTAACACTTGCACACTCCCATACGAAGGATCTGAAGGAGGTCTGCCAGAGAGCAGATATCCTGATTACCGCAATCGGAAAACCCAGGTTTTTCAACCATGAGTATGTCAGAAAAGGTGCCGTCGTGATCGACTGCGGCATCAACCGGGACGAGAACGGAAAGCTTTGCGGCGATGTCGACACAGAAGACGTTATGGAGACCGCAGGCGCCGTGACTCCGGTTCCGGGAGGCGTAGGGCCGATGACCATCGCGATGCTGATGTACAACTGCGTGGAAGCGATTCGTCTGCAGCAGGAAGCATAATCATATTTACAGTTAAGAGAGGATCCGCGAACGGATGAAATGTCCCAAATGTGGAAATGAGATTCCGGATGGAGCACTGTTTTGTGAGAACTGTGCCACCGAGATAAAAATGGTCCCCGAATATGAGGCGAAGCTGGAGGAGCAGATCAGCCTTGGCATGGAAGAGGCTGCCAAGGTTATCGCGGAGGAAAAGGGGGAGGTTCCTGCAGCGGAAGCTCCGGAGAATTCCGGGGAGGAAATCCCACCGGAGAATTTGCCGGATGAGCTGCCGGATGAGAGACCGGAAAAGTCTGCCAATCCTCAAAGAGCGCTTCAGGCTGCCAGAAGAGCCAAACGTCTTGCGCGCTACGCAGCAAGACGCAGGTATGTGAAATTCATGATTGTATTCATGATTGGAGCACTCTTTGCGACAGTCTGTCTTATTCTGTTCTATTCCGGCGATTTGTATCAGAGAACGCATTCCAAATCGTATTATGTCGGAAAAGCTTATCAGCTGTCCTGCGACGGCAAATATCAGCAGGCTGCGGATGAAATCGACAAGGCAATTGCTCTTGGCCCGTCTCATGATGAGGAGACGGGAGAGACGTTAAGCGATGTCGACCTGTACCTGAGAAAGTCCGAGTATTTGCAGAAGGCCGGAGAAGAGGGACTTGCGCTTGGCGCTGCCAGCATGGCATTTGAGGATGATGCAGCTACCGAGGAGGATGTCGTTGCGGCATACGGCCGCATGATTGCAATCTACGCGTCCTATGAGGAATATGATAAAATAGCAGAGCTCCTGTCTAACTGTACAAGGCCGCAGGTGGTAGACAACTATCTGCAGTACGCATTGTTCGACCCGGAGTTTTCCGAAGATGAGGGCACCTACGAGGATACCCTGACGCTTACCATCAAAGACCAGGGAGACGGATCCATCTTTTACACGCTGGACGGATCGGCTCCGGATACCTCGTCCCTGCTTTATAACGGACCGATTGAGCTGACGGAGGGCACCTATACGGTATCTGCTGTTTATGTGAATCATTTTAATCTCTCCAGCAATGTGGTGACGAAGACGTATACGATTAACAGCTCGGTTCCCGCACCGCCGGATGTAACTCCTCAGTCCGGAACCTATGCGAAGCAGATGAAAATCGAAGCCTCCGTTATGGGAGAAGACAGCGGCAGCGAGAGCACAGAAGAAAAGAAGGACAAGAGCGGAAAGGCAGCTTCCGGAGAGAAGAAGGAGCAGAAAGAAGAGAAGGCTTTAGCTGTAACCGGAAAGATTTATTACACGACCAACGGGAAGGATCCGACAGTGAAGGACTCCGAATACACGGAACCCATCCCGATGCCGGAGGGAGATTCCAGCTTCCGATTTGCGGTTATTTCGGATGCCGGCATTTCTTCCGAGGTGGTGGAGAGGAATTATACCTTCAAGCTTTCCTCCTCCATCGGATCAGCTGACGGGATCAATTACATTCTTGTAGCGCTGATCCACCGCGGAGAGATTGTGGACACGGCAGGAACCATACCGAGCGGAACCGCACACTACAGCTTCACGTATACCGGATTGAAGCAGCTTGCTGACATGGGAAATTTCCTGATGTATTCGGAGGCGTTGACCGACGATGGCGGCAATACGGTTTCCACGGGCCGGATTTACGCAGTCAATGCGACAAACGGCACGGTAAATATATATTCGGCGGGAACCTTGTTCCCGATTGGATAGATCGAAAAAAAACAGGCTAACAGCACAGCAGTTAACAGTAATCACAGGAAAGGGGCATGAGAATATGTTTGAGATCACAAGAAAAGAGCTTCTGGGACCCAAGGTCTATCTGATGGACATTGTGGCACCGAGAGTCGCGGAGCGTGCGCTCCCCGGTCAGTTTCTGATCGTACGCGCGGATGCTGAGGGTGAGAGAATTCCCCTTACGGTCTGCGATGACAATAAGGAAAAGGGAACGATTACCATTGTTTTCCAGACGGTCGGCGCGGAGACGATGCGGATGGCAACGCTTGAGGTGGGCGACCGGTTTGCAGATGTGGTAGGACCGCTTGGAAATCCCTCCGACCTTGTGGATGTTCCGCTGGAAGAGCTTCGGAAGAAGAAGCTTCTTTTCATTGCGGGCGGCGTCGGAACCGCTCCTGTTTATCATCAGCTGAAATGGCTCCATGAGCACGGCGTGGATGCAGACTGCATTCAGGGTGCAAGATCGAAGGACATTCTGATTCTTGAGAAGGAAATGGATGAGGTGACCGGAAATCTTTATTTTGCGACGGACGACGGTTCCTATGGAATCCATGGAAATGTCTGCGTAGCTCTTCAGCAGCTTTATGACGAGGGAAAGCGTTACGATCACTGCGTTGTGATCGGACCGATGATCATGATGAAATTTGCCTGCCAGCTGACAAAGAAGCTGGAAATTCCCACGGTTGTCAGCATGAATACCATCATGGTGGACGGAACCGGAATGTGCGGAGCATGTCGTCTGATGGTCGGCGGAGAGGTAAAGTTTGCCTGCGTGGACGGACCGGAATTTGACGGCTGGGAGGTTGATTTTGACCAGGCAATGCAGCGCTCACGTCTGTACAAGACGGAGGAGGGACGCCTTCTTCTGAGAGAGCAGGAGAAAGAAACGCACGAAGGCGGCTGCGGCTATTGCCACGATTAAAATGCCGTCACTTCGGAGATGTCATCAGGTTACGAATTATTCATTGGACTGCCGCAGACTGACTGCGGCAAGGAAGGAACGAATATGGCAATTCAGGTTGATATGATGAAGAAGGTCCCGGTCCGTGAACAGGATCCGAAGGTCCGTGCAACGAATTTTGAAGAAGTATGTCTTGGCTATAACAAGGAAGAGGCAGAGGCAGAGGCAACCAGGTGCCTGAACTGCAAGAACCCGCAGTGCGTGCAGGGGTGCCCGGTCTCCATTAACATTCCCGGATTTATTTCGCAGCTGAAGGAAGGAAACGTAAAGGGCGCGTATGAAATCATCAGCGAGTCCTCCGCTCTTCCTGCTGTCTGCGGACGTGTCTGCCCGCAGGAGCGTCAGTGCGAAGCAAAGTGCATCCGCGGAATCAAGGGGGAGGCAGTTTCCATCGGCAAGCTGGAAAGATATACGGCAGATACCGCCAAGGAGCTTGGCATTCGTCCGGAAAATCACTCTGTACCGAACGGGAAGAAGGTTGCTGTGATCGGAGCAGGCCCTTCCGGTCTTACCTGCGCAGGAGATCTGGCAAAGCTTGGCTATGAGGTTCGCATTTTTGAGGCGCTTCACAAGGCCGGCGGCGTGCTTGTCTATGGAATTCCGGAGTTCCGTCTTCCGAAGGAGCGTGTTGTTGCCAAGGAAATCGAGAATGTAGAGGCTCTTGGCGTTACCATTGAGACCGACTGTGTTGTCGGACACTCCACCACGGTTCAGGATCTGATGGACAAGGAAGGCTTTGATGCTGTCTTTATCGGCTCGGGCGCGGGACTTCCCCGTTTCATGAACATTCCGGGTGAGCAGGCCCTCGGCGTATTCTCTGCCAATGAGTTCCTGACCCGTTCCAATCTGATGGGTGCCTATTCCGAGGAGTCCCGCACACCGATCATGCGTCCGAAGAAGTGCGTGGTTGTCGGCGGCGGAAACGTAGCCATGGATGCTGCCCGCACGGCCCTTCGACTTGGTGCGGAGACACATATTGTGTACCGCCGCGGTGAGGAAGAGCTTCCTGCAAGAAAGGAAGAGGTCGGACATGCCAAGGAAGAAGGCATTGTATTTGATCTTCTCTGCAATCCGGTGGAAATTCTCGTCGATGAGAACGGCTGGGTAAAGGGCTGCCGCTGCATCCGCATGGAGCTTGGTGAGCCGGATGCATCCGGAAGAAGAAGTCCTGTAGAGGTTCCCGGCTCTGAATTTGACATTGAATGCGATGCCGTCATCATGTCCCTCGGAACTTCTCCGAATCCGCTGCTTCATCGTACAACGGAAGGACTGGAGGCAGACCGGAGAGGACGCCTCATTGTAAAGGAAGGCACGGAGGAGACCACAAAGAAGGGTGTCTTTGCAGGCGGTGATGCCGTAACCGGTGCAGCAACGGTTATTCTTGCAATGGGTGCCGGCAAACAGGCAGCGAAGGAAATCGATGAATATCTGAAATCGGTCTGACAGAGTGAAGGATGGATATGGCGCAGGAGCTTTGCGAAGAAACGTCTCAAATCTGCACGGAGGAGCTTTTCCTCCGTGCAGATATTGAAAGAGAAATTTTCGGTCAGCGGGACGACTATGTCCGCAGAATCGAAAATGAACTGGGGGTGACCATTCTTTCCAGAAACGGTGCAATTCTTGTTTCCGGAGGAAAAAAGGGAGTCCGCCAGGCTGTGCTGACGCTGAATCAGCTGGCCGGTCTTGCAAAACGGGGCACCGGCATTGAGGAGCAGAACGTGAATTATGTGCTTGAAATGAAAAAGGAAGCCGAGGAAAATCCGGATCTTCTTCCCGCACTGGACAGTGAAGTGATCTGTCACACGACGTCCGGAAAGCCCATCAAGCCGAAGACGATCGGGCAGGAGAAATACATCAAAGCGATCCGGGATAATCTGATTATTTTTGCCAACGGTCCGGCTGGAACGGGAAAGACATTTCTTGCAATGGCAATGGCAATTACGGCATTTCAGAACAAGGAAGTAGAGCGGATCATTCTGACAAGACCTGCCATTGAGGCCGGAGAGAAGCTTGGCTTTCTTCCGGGAGATCTTCAGAGCAAGGTGGATCCGTACCTTCGTCCTCTTTACGATGCTCTATATCAGATTATGGGCGCGGAAAAGTTTCAGGCGAATATGGAAAAGGGGCTGATTGAAGTGGCACCTCTTGCGTATATGCGCGGAAGAACGCTCGACAATGCCTACATCATTCTTGATGAAGCACAGAACACGACTCCGGAACAGATGAAAATGTTCCTGACGCGCTTTGGCTTCGGATCGCATGCCGTGATTACCGGCGATGCGACGCAGAAGGATCTAGCAAAGGGAACCGTGTCCGGCCTGGATGTGGCTACCCGCGTGCTTTCCAGAAAGAACATCGAGGGAATTTCCTTTGTGACACTGGATTCCCGGGACGTTGTCCGTCATCCTGTCGTACAGAAGATTGTTAAGGCTTATGAGGACTATGAGAAACAGCAGAGTCGTTTTGACCATCAGCGAAGAGAATACCGCAAATCCTGAGCTTGTGTTTGACTTTGATCAGACAAAGGTGGCGCAGGCGGTCTGTGAAAAGGTGCTGGAAACGGAAGGGTGTCCGTATGATGCGGAAATCTCTCTTACCTATACCGGGGACGAGGAGATCCGAAGCATCAACCGGGATTATCGCGAAATCGATAAGGTGACGGATGTTCTTTCTTTTCCGAATCTTCCTTTTGAGGGGGCGAAGGGCCCCGGAAGCTGGGAGGATGTCTGTGCGGATGCGGCAGACTGTCTGGATCCGGAAAGCGGCAATCTGGTTTTGGGAGATATCGTCCTGAACCTGAATCGTGTCGCTCTGCAGGCGGAGGAATACGGCCATTCGAGAAAACGCGAATTTGCTTTCCTGATTGCGCACAGCATGCTCCATCTGTGCGGCTATGATCATATGACGGAAGCGGATGCCGAGGTGATGTTCGGCCGGCAGGAGGCAGTTCTGGAGGCGCTTGGCATCACCAGACAATAAGAAGTGAGAAATTCAGGATTTATTACCGATCCCTGTGAGATGAAAGAAAGGATGATGTTTCGTGGCAGAGAAGAATCGGGGGAGAAAATTTGATACGGATCTGTGTTCTTTTCTTTTGTTTCTTCTGATCTATTGCATCATCGCGGTCGTCTTTTCTCTGAAAGACGGCAGCGATGTTATGTTTTATGCAGGATTCCCCATGCTGTTTTCTTCTGTCTGCGCGGTTTTTTCCATGATCTGTGCGGATGGCTTTACCAGAGAGCAGACGGCCAGAAGGCTTGCACGGAAGAAGTACGGGGATGCACTGACTCTGTTTGGCAGTGTACTTCGCTTTTCTTTTGTCTGTGCAGCGGGAACCTTTGTTATTTTTTATCTGGGGTCCGGCATTCTGGGGAAGGCGGTTCTTGGCAATGCGCTGTTTGCGCCGATCCTGCGTGCGTTCACACCGGCACTGGTTCTTCTTCCCTTTCTGGGAGCCATGAAGGGCTTTCTTCACGGCATCGGGAAGAGGCGGGCTGCCAGAGCCGCCCTTTGGCTTCTTACGGTATTTTACGCTCTGTTCGGACCGGTTTTCGGGCTGATCGGAGCACACAGAGGAAGCAAGGTTGCCGCTATTTTACGAAATGATGACATGACAGCGGTGTACTGTGCCTGCGGAATCGGGACCGGACTCTCTGCGGCAGCTCTGATTTGCTTTGTGTTTCTTGTGGCGCTGACCTTTTTGTCTGTCCGGAGCCTTCAGCGAAGCTCGCGCTATCGCAGGGAGGACCTGTTTGAGGGAAGAAGGAGCGAAAGCTCCGGCGAGCTGTTTCATTACTGTGCGATGAAGCTGCTTCCGGGATTTATTCTCGGGATGCTGATGCTTCTTGCCCTTGTGATCGGATACCGGATGTGGCTTGGCTCCAGGAGCCTTCGGCCTGCAATTGTCAAATCTGTATGGGGCGGCTTCATGGGGGTCGGGCTGCCGATCTGTCTTGGGACGGGCCTCCTTCTGGCAATGCCTTTTACGCAGCTTACCGTGTCCTGCGTCCGCGCCTGTCAGCAGGAGAAACGAAAGCTTCTCCGGATGCGGCTTCTCCTTTTGCTTCGGCTGTCGGCGTATATGGGAATTCCTGCTTCCGCTTTTGTATTTGCCGCAGCCAAGGAGATTGCAGGTGTGTTTACCCAGCTTACCTTTAAGGGTGAGGAAGCTGCGGTTCTTACGCTGAAGGCAGGAAGCTTTCTGATTTTCCTGGTTCAGACGGTGATCCTGCTCCTCATCTTTTTCTGGCGATGTGAGGAAAAGCGCGTCATTGTGTTTTCGGCAGGGGCAGCTTTTTTTGCGGAAATTGTGTTCCTCGTTGTTCTGAAAATCTGCGGGGTTGGAATTACAATGAATGTCTGGCCTCTGGACGTGATGGGAGTGGTTTTCCTGGTGATTTTGTATCTTGCAGGAAGAAGCGGCGCTGCTGCCGGAGCCGACTCCTCGTTTCTTACCGAGGATATTCTGATTGCCGTTTGTGCCGCAGGTGCAGCCATTCCGCTGATGCTGCTCAATGACTATATGCTTGCGATTCTTCCGGCGCCGCTTGCCTTTCTTGTGATGCTGGCCGTGTTCTGGATTTTGTTTGTGATTCTGAGTCTTTTCCTTCATGCGGCGGACCTTCGGAATCTCCACCGGATTCCGGGCGGAGGCTGGATTCTGAATCTTGCGATGGTGCTTGGTGTGATGGAGCGGGAGGACTAGCTTTTGAACAGGATGCGTCTTGTGATCGTGGGGGGCGGAATGGCAGGACTCTGTGCGGCCATTTCTGCGGCAGAAACCATGCACATGAAGAAAAATGCAGAGGGTGAGATTCTTCTTCTGGATGCCGGAAAGGAACCGGGACATAAAATCCTTGCGACGGGAAACGGGCGCTGCAATCTGACCAATCGGAGACAGGATGCCGCTTTTTACCGGGCAGGAGAACAGGGAGCGGGGCTTCTGTTCCATCCGGACGGCTGGGAGCTTGAGATGACAGATTTTATGGAGTCTCTTGGAATTCTTCTGCACGAAAGAGATGGGTATGTTTACCCCAGATGTGATCAGGCATCTGCGGTGCGCGAGGCACTGCTGCGAAGGGTACAGAAAGAACATGTAACGGTTTTAAGAGAAAGCCGTGTAAGAGAAATCCTCAGGGAAGCGACCGGCGGATATCAGGTTTTCTGGAGCCGCGGAAAGGAGATGTGCTCTGTCTCTGCGGATGCCGTGCTTCTTTCGACCGGCGGAATGGTTTCCGGGGCTTATCACTGCATGGGAGACGGATACCGGCTGGCAAAGAGTCTTGGACATCATGTCACGGAGCCGGTCCCTGCACTTTGCGCACTTCATACCGATGATCCCAACCGGAAGATTGCTGCCGGTGTAAGGACGGCCTGCGCAGTCCGGCTTCTGATCGATGGCAGAAAAGCGGCAGAGGACTGCGGTGAAATTCAGATGACCGCAGATGGAATCAGCGGAATCCCGGTTTTTCAGATTTCGCGTTTTGCTGCACGCAGCCTGAAGGATACGCCGGAGAAGGAAATCACGGCCGTTCTGGATTTTCTTCCGGAGCTGTCGGAAGAGGAATGGAAGAGGGAAAAGAAGAGACGGCTTCTTCAGATGTCGGAAAAGGACACCCTCGGGGATTTCTGCCTTGGACTGGTACCGGATAAAATTGCAGCGTATCTCATCGCGGATCTTTCCGAGGTCAGAGAACGGAAAATCAGCAATCTGAAGGATCGCAGCATTCCGGAAAAGCTTCTGGACAGAATGCGGAACAAGACGGTAAGAATAACGGGAACGGCAGACTTTGAAAAGGCACAGGTTACGGCTGGAGGAATTCCTTTGTCAGAGATCACGGAGGAAATGGAATCCCGTTTTGCAAAAGGACTCTACCTTGCCGGGGAGCTTCTGGACGTGGATGGCTGCTGCGGAGGATACAATCTTACGTGGGCCATGCACTCCGGCAGACTGGCGGGGAGAAATGCTGTGCGGAACCTGCTCGGAATTGAGGTACCGAAATGATTGAAATCAGTCAGATCAAGCTTCCTTGCGGGAGTGATCCTTCCCTGCTGGAAGGAAGGATTCGAAAGCTTCTGCGGCTTTCCGGGGAAGAGCGTTTTCGCTTTGAGCTGTCGCATCATTCCGTGGATGCGAGGAAAAAGCCGGTTCTTTATGATGTCTACAGCGTACGGGTGGAGCTGACCTCGAAGGAAAAGGAGAAAAAGCTGATTCAGAAGCTTTCCGGCGGAGCTTCCCATGTTCGTCCGGTGGCAGAGAAGGAGTATTCCTTTCCGGAAGCCGTGGAAGGAGCAAGGCCTCTGACCGGACGGCCGGTGATCATCGGCTTTGGACCAGCCGGACTTTTCTGTGCGCTGGAGCTTGCAAAAGCCGGCTATCGCCCGATTGTTCTGGAGCGCGGGCAGCGGATGGAAGACCGCATCCGGACAGTGGAGCACTTCTTTCAGAGCGGCGAGCTGAATCCGGAATCAAACATCCAATTCGGCGAGGGCGGCGCCGGGACCTTCTCCGATGGAAAGCTTACGTCCAACGTCAAGGACAGGGAGGGCCGCGTAAAGGAGGTTCTATCCTGGTTTCTTTGGGCGGGAGCCCCGGAGGATATTGCTTACGAACAGATTCCGCATATCGGAACCGATCGCCTGCGCGGCGTGATTTTGAAGCTTCGGGAAGAGATCGAACGTCTTGGCGGTGAGATCCGTTTTGAAACCTGTGCGGAGAGAATTCTGATCGACCGTGGAGAGGTCGTCGGAGTGAAGCTTCGCGGAAGCGAGGAGATCCTTCGGACAAATGCCGTGGTTCTTGCACCGGGGCACAGTGCGCGCGACACCATCCGGATGCTGAGCGAACTCGGGGTTCCGATGGAGGCCAAGAATTTTGCCGTCGGGTTCCGGGTTTCTCACCCGCAGGCGCTGATCAACGAGGCGCAGTACGGAATCTCGGATCCGGAGGAAATGAAGCGGCTTCACCTTGCAGCAACCAGCTATAAGCTGACTGCCAGAGCAAAGGATGGACACGGCGTTTATTCGTTCTGCATGTGTCCCGGCGGATATATTGTCAATGCTTCCTCAGAGCCAGGGCGCCTTGCCGTGAACGGAATGAGCGACTATCAAAGAGATGCAAAACGGGCAAACAGCGCCATCGTGATGACGGTTGGTGCGGAGGATTTCGGAGGCGAAGGTGTTCTGGATGGCCTGGTATTTCAGGAGAAGCTGGAAGAGAAGGCCTTTCGCCTTGCAGACGGAAAAGTTCCGGTGCAGCGGTTTTCCTCCTTTGAAGAGAAGAAAACAGATACGGAGCTTCCGCCGAAGGAGGAGCTGTGCATCAAGGGAGAATACGCACCGGGGGCATTGCATGAGCTTCTTCCCTCGCAGCTTTCCGAAGATTTTGCGGAGGGCATGCATCAGTTCGGACGTAAAATCAAAGGGTTCGACCAGGAAGAATGCTATGTGGTGGGACTGGAATCACGTACCAGCTCTCCGGTCAGGATCCTTCGCGGGGAAAGCGGAGAGTCTGTCATAAAGGGATTGTACCCATGCGGAGAGGGAGCCGGCTACGCGGGCGGCATTATGTCAGCAGCCGTGGACGGAATCCGGACCGCCGAATGGGTAGCAAAAGCATTTTGCAGGTAGTACCGGAAGAATGCATCATGAACGCTCATGATGATAGAAAGGAAGCACAGACCATGCATTTTTGTCAGCAGCTTTTTGTACAGAATGAAGTCAACGCGAATATGATTTATCGGAAATCGCTGAAGGACCGGAAGCGAATCGTCATCAAAATCGGCTCGTCCTCCCTTCTTCACCCGGAGACAGGACGATTGAACTATCACCGGATCGATCATCTTGCGGAAGAGCTGTCGGATCTTAAGAATCAAGGGAAGGAAGTCATTCTGGTTTCCTCCGGCGCTACGGCGGTCGGCCGTGAGGTTCTCGGAGAGGACCGCGGAATTCTGGCGCTTGGAACCGGTAAAATGAGCCGCAAGCAGGCCTGTGCATCCATTGGGCAGGCAAGACTCATTATGATTTATCAGAAGTTTTTCGAGGAGTACAACCAGCTCACGAGCCAGATTCTGATTTCGAAGACCACCATCGTCAATCCGACAAGCCGTCAGAATCTGGAAAGCACCATTGAGGAGCTGCTTTCCATCGGTGTGATTCCGATTGTCAACGAGAATGACGTCGTGGCGACACTGGAATACAAGCTCGGAGACAATGATTCCTTATCTGCGATGGTCGCATCGATTCTGAAGGCGGATCTTCTGATTCTTCTTTCGGATGTGGATGGCCTTTATACAGACGACCCGCGGAGCAACCTGAATGCGAAGTTTATCGAATATGTTCCGGAGCTCACGGATCAGATTATGAACATGGGCAAGGAGACCACGGGAAGCGGTGTCGGAACCGGCGGGATGAATACGAAGCTTCATGCAGCCAAAATGGCGACGGCCTCCGGCTGTGATATGCTTATTGTAAATACGAAAAACGGTGTCCGCGTCATTGCGGATGCAGTAAACGGAGAAAATGTAGGAACTCTGTTCTGTGCGAAGGAGGATCCGGCATTTGATCTGGTGGAATATGTGGAGGAAACCTACTGATGGTGACAAGTCAGATGGAATTTGACAGACAAAAAGAAGAGCTTCGAAGAAAAATGAAGGAAATCCGTGACTCCATTCCAGAGGAGGTCCGGGAAGAAGAGAATAAGACCATTACGAATATCATTCTGCATACAGAGCTGTATGAGACGGCATCCTGTATTTTGAGCTATGTTTCTTTTGGCTCTGAGGTAGACACGAAGGAGCTGATCCGTCAGGCCATTCGTGACGGCAAGAGAGTCTACGTGCCGAAGGTTCTTCCTCATGGAAAAATGGACTTTTTCCTGTGTGAAGATCTTTCCCTGCTGGTCCGCAATGAAAAGGGAATTCTGGAGCCTGAGGCGAATCCGGCAAGGCTTTTTCCCTATACCACCCACATCTCACTGGATTCCGCAGAGAATTGCATGATTCTCGTTCCTGGTCTTGCGTTTGATGCGAAGCTTGGACGGATTGGCTACGGTGCCGGTTATTATGACCGTTATCTTTCCGGCTTCTGCAAGAAGATGACCATCGGCATGGCATTTAAGGAGCAGATCGTTGAGGAGGTTCCGATGGGTCAGGATGACATTCTGATGGATCTGGTGGTGACGCCGGAGCGGGCCTATTTCTGAGAAGTCTTTCCAAATGTGAGGGAGAGTTGTTTTTCCTGATTTCCTTAAGGGGGATGAATGAGAGAATTAACGCAGCAGAAATTTGAGACATTGAAGCATATTCTGAAGGACATGGGGAGCTGCGCAGTGGCGTTTTCCGGCGGTGTGGATTCCACGCTCCTTCTGATGACGGCACATGAGGTGCTTGGCGAAAAGGCGGTTGCTTTTACTGCAGCCTCCGAGACCTTCCCTTCACGCGAAGCCAGGGAGGCCAGAGAGTTCTGCGAGAAGAGGGGCATCCGTCAGGTGGTCTTTGAATCCAATGAGATCAATGTCCCGGGGTATCGGGAGAATCCGGTCAACCGGTGTTATCTTTGCAAGCATTCACTGTTCAGTCAGCTGAAGAAGCTGGCTGCGGAGAATCATCTGAATGAGGTTGCAGAAGGCTCCAACATCGATGACAACGGAGATTTCCGGCCGGGAATGATTGCCATTCGTGAGCTTGAAATCCGCTCGCCTCTTCGGGAGGCTGGCCTGAATAAGGAAGAAATCCGCGAGATCTCGAAGGAGCTCTCGCTGCCGACATGGCGCAAGCAGTCCTATGCCTGTCTGGCGTCCCGCTTTGTTTACGGGGAAACCATCTCGGAGAAGAAGCTGAAGATGGTGGATCAGGCGGAGGAGCTCCTTCTGAATATGGGCTTTCATCAGCTTCGGGTGCGCATTCATGACAATCTGGCGCGCATCGAGGTGACGCCGCAGGAATTTGAGCTGCTGCTTTCACACCGGGATGAGATCACAAAGGCTTTGAAAGAATACGGCTTTTCCTATGTGACGATGGATCTGCAGGGCTACCGCACCGGCAGCATGAATGAAACACTGGATCCGAAGCTGATTGCGGATACGCAGGCAATCGCCGGAAAGCTGCGGGAGGACCAGGGAAGATGACCGCAAAAGAGGTGCTGGAGCAGGTAAAAAACGGAACGATGTCTGTCGAAGAGGCGGACCGGTTTTTTCAGGAAAAGCCGTATGAGGATTTAGGCTATGCGAAGCTCGATCTTCATCGAAGGACAAGATCCGGATATCCGGAGGTAGTCTTCTGCCAGGGAAAAGAGAATGCGTATCTTACCGGTATTTTTAAGACCCTGTACGAGAAAAACGGTCTTGTGATGGGAACCCGGGCCAGCAGTGAGCAGGCAGAGCTCGTAAAAGAGGCGCTTCCGTCCGCAGAGTATGATCCTGT
>ERZ1026898.591-NODE-591-length-21087-cov-13.497052_pt1 | contig 21087 bp, 36 predicted proteins | sample MGYA00380178_ERZ1026898 | MGnify/ENA primary metagenome ERZ1026898 (study PRJEB33269, sample SAMEA4719814) | human gut metagenome | biome: human-associated habitat; feature: organic feature; material: feces | place: Cameroon | collected 2013-10 ... | reverse complement strand
AGATGCACAGCACCGCGCCGAGGAACGTGTCCACGGCGGTGATGGTGGTCACCACTTCGTCTGCGTAGGGCCACGCCCACACCGCCGCCAGTGCCGCGTACAGCGTGGCCACGGCGGGCATAACGATGATGACCAGCCATTTCATAATGTCGTATACCTTGTTGTTCAGTTTCATAATGCTTCCTTTCCGGCCTGTCGGCCTGTTCCATTTTATGCCTCACCGAATGGGCAGCTTCCGCACTTCCTCCATGACCCGCCGTGCGCTGCCGTTGCCGCCCATCTCCTCATACGGCTCGTAGAGGTACACCTGTAAATTCTCGTACTCGTCCTGCGTGACGTAGCCCCGCTCGATGTACACCATGCCGAGATGAATGATGCGGTCGTGAGCCAGCCCCACCAGCATCTTCCGCTCCGCCTCGTCCGCCTTGCTGCGCTTAGCCGTCAGCTCCATCCGCTTGAGGATCAGCTTGCTCACCACACCCCACAGCGCCGTAGAGGTCAGCAGCGCCACGATCAGCGGCACGCCGACATTAGTCCATGCTTCCATCCGGTCACCTCCTTACAGCTCTGCCGACAGCAGGGACAGCGTGCCGGCGCTGAGCGCCGCATCCGTCATCCCGTGTCCCGTCTTGGCGGCGTTGATGATCACACCGTTGCTGCACAGAGAGGACACGGAGAACGTGAAGCCCGTCTGCGTTTCGCCGGTCTTGCTCAGTACCTGAAAGCCGTTCTGCTTGATGGTGGGCAGTGCCCGCATGGTCACCGGCAGCGGCACGAAAAACAGGATCTCGTTAGTCCCCAGTCTGGCTGCCGGACACTGGTACGAGGACAGCGGGATCAGATGCCGCTGGCACGCCGCCAACTGCTCCCCGAACTTCGGAATCTCGTTCAGCACCCATACGCCGTTTTCCTGATGGGCCAGCGTCTGCTGAGAGCCAAGCTCCAGCTTGGCGGCGATGAGATTGACAGATTTCCCCTGCGGGACAATGAACGATACCTGTATGTTCTCGCCGTCGTTCAGTGTGCCGAACACGCCCGTCGTTGTGATCAGGCTGCCGCTGTCTGTTTTTGGCGGCAGCAGATGGCTCCAGCGCGTCCGGTCACGGATATTCAGCGTCACGTCTACTCCATCCGGGTTGTCTACCAGCAGTGAAAGCGTCATCTGCTTTCCCACGAACTGCATTGCCTCGTTGTTGGGCAGTATGCAGTTCATCTGGCCGACGTTCGTTTCCGATGTAGTCGACAGCGTGGCGGTGGCCACAGTGTACTTCGTGCCCTCAAACTGCACTGCCCAGCGGTCGATGCAGTAGGTATTTCCGCCGCCGGAGGCCGCATACTCCGCCTGTCCCCGCTGATTCACCGGATTCCCAAAGTACCAGTTGTCCAGCAGGTTAGGGTTGCAGGGAAACGCCTTGGTAGCGATGACGCTTCCGCTGATGGAGATGTTCTCCCCGGCGGTGTATGGTGCCGTGGCGTTGATGTTGTCACGCGCCTGCTGCTTCTGCGAGTCGGTCAGCGTTTGCGGTGTGTTGTACTTGACGGCGTTTTGTACGTCTGCAAGATCACGCCCAAATTGCGCCTCAGAGCCAACATAGCCACCGGCAGATGCCGTTTCGTATGCGCTTTTCCCGTCAGCACCGGGGTCTCCCTGCGCACCGGGCGCACCGTCCTTCCCGGGAAGACCGCGTTCGCCCTGCTTTCCTTCTGCACCGGCTGGGCCTGCCGGGCCTTGTGCGCCTGCTGGGCCGACCACCAATCCCAAATCAATTTCAGGCATTTTTGTTCCTCCTTATACTGTCAGTATTAAATGACCAGCGCTGTTAATGGAGAGATTCGGAGGTACGTTCCCCGTATAAGACAGGATCAGATGCCCGGTCTCATCGATCCGAAAACCATACATACCCTCCGCCTCAACTAACGCGCCGGCTGGGCCGGTATCTCCCTTTTCTCCGGGCGCACCGTCTTTGCCGGGTGCACCGTCTTTGCCGGGTGCACCGTCCTTGCCGGGGATGCCCTGTTGCCCGGTGGCGCCCGTCGGGCCGGTTTTTCCTTTTCCTCTGATGCTGCTTTTGTAAAAGCTTCCGCTTTCCGGATCCCATAGCATCCAGTATCCGTCCCCGCCTAAATACGGGTATTTTACAACGGCGCTTTCCGCCTTTGCCGCGTCCTGTCCGGCTGAAACGGCATCCCGTCTGGCGCTTTCCGCGCTTGCCGCCGCATTCTTTTCACTTTCCCTTGCGGCATTGGCGTTATATGCCGCGCTGGTTTCACTTTGCTTGGCGGCATTTTTGCTTTTCTCGGCCTCTTCGGCGGCGGATCGTGCATCCGCTATCGTCCCGATGATCGCTTCGATCTGTGTCTGCATCTGCGCTGCCTGTGTAGGCGGCACGTCCTGTTCCGTTTCTGCGCTGCCGCTCCACTTGCTTTCACCCACCGTAAAAGTGCCGTATACCGCCGTAGTCGCCCGTGCCTCTTTGCCGCCGGAAGCCTCTGCGCCCTTGATGGCAAGCGCCATATCTCCCGCATACTTTTTCGCCTTGTTCGGCACCGGCACAAGGTAGACGTTGGTGGTACCGCTCTCCAGCATTTGTGCAGCCAGCAGCACCTCCACGGTGCTTTCACCCAGCGCATCGCAGAACTGTACCGTTTTCGCCAGCCCATCCCACATAGGCGAGAACTCCATCCGCAGCACCACATCATTGTGGCTTCCCGCCGCGCCGATCAGCACCTTGTCACCGGCGATGTATTCATTCTGTATTTTCAGCGGGATCGTTCTTGTCATGTTTCACGTCCTTTCTGCTGAAAGACGGCGCAGCAAGTCAAAAGGGAAGCGCCCCTCCTGCCTTGCTGCGCCGTGTCACAGCCGTTTTCGTGTCTCGCGGTAGTATGCAGTTGTCAGTTCAGCTGCGCCTTGACCGCCTCATATTCCCGGCTCTTCTGCTCCAGCATCTCCGCCGTCGCCGCGTCCTGTGCCATCGAGCGGCGGATGATGTTGTACACCTCGCGGGGAATGCGGACGTGCTTGCCGCGCTGGATGCGGTACACCTTGCCGTTCCAGCCCACCACGATGTCATCCTTGTACCGGTCGTCATCCTTGAACGCCCAGAACGGCACCATGCCGTCGTCGGAAGCTTCCCCTGCCGCCATGCCGCGCATAACGGCCTCTGCTGCTTTCGCGGCCTCCTTGGCATCCTCCGCCTCCTTCTTGGCCTGCGCCAGCGCCTCGTTAGCTGCTGCCAGCGCCTTTTCCATCTCTTCCGGAGTTCTCTGCTTCTTGTTGTCAGCCATGCTCATTCCTCCTTGTATTTTGGGTATGCGGAGGGGAATGACCCCCTCCGCGTTACCGTCAGTTCATCGCGCCGCTCTCAAAGGTGGAGGCGGATTCGATGCGCACCATGTACTGCTCCACCAGACGCTCCGCCACCTTGGTCAGTTTCCAGCCTGCGGTGGCACGCTGATCCAGCGGGTCAGCCGTACCGGCAGAGCCGCGCTGCTTGACGATGTGCTGCAAGCCGCCGCCCTCCAGCTCCGTCACGCCGTAGGCGTCTGCGCCGAGGATCAGGGTAGAGTACACGTCGCGGCCATTTGCGCCGCCCTCGCCGGGATACACCACCGTGCCGTCGGTCACAGCGGCAGGTGCCGTTTTCGTAGTGATGGTAGCGGCACCGGCAGCACCTGCGGCAGCAGATTCCACCTCCAGCAGATCCTTGCCGATCAGAATGTCTCTGCCGGTCAGCGCCTTGGCCTGCTTGTCGGTGAGCTTTTCCTTGATGCTAATGACCTTCCCGGTCGCGCTCTTGGCAGTCAGGTTGCGGGCGCTTTCCTCGGCGCCGTCCTCGATCTTCAGGGGAATGGCGTGGAAGATCTTTGCCTCTGTGGTTTCCACAAAGCGCACACCCTCGATCTTGCCGATCTCGCCCTCGTAGATGCCGTCAGGGTCGGAGTAGGTCTTCACATCCACCCACTTCTTGTCGCTCATCAGGTCATAGGCGGTATCGGGATGGATGATACCGGCAAAGTAGCCGTTGATCTTCTGGGCGTTCATGACCTTCAGGGCGCGTACAGCCTTGCGGATGTCGTCCACCGTCAGGTACTTGTTGTTTTCGGCGGTGCTGTCGCCGCCCACCAGCTCAGAGCGATCCTTCGCACCACCGGCGTACACCACGTTGGTGCCGCCAGCCAGCACCTCGCGGGTGATGGTGTCGGCGGTACGGCCTGCCTGAGATGCCAACAGGCGGGTGGCCTGCACCAGGTTGTTGTCGATGGCCGTCAGCTCCAAAATATCGGACAGCTCAACGAAGCCGCCGTACTGCTTGATGGTGGCGCGGATCACGCCCATGCTCAGCTTCTGGCCGGCGGGGGTCACACCTTCGGTCAGAGGCACCAGCGCCTTGGGCAGACTGTCGTACTTTCTAAACTCGATGGTTTTACCGCTGTTCTTGGGGATGGGGTGCTTCTGGCCAAACTGGTCATGGATCAGCTCCGGCTCGGCGATGTTGATGAGGCGCATAGAGTAATACACCTTCATCTCGTCGCTGAGGCCGGGATCCAGCGTGGTATTGGTGTATGCGTCAAACAGGTTCAGCACCACCGGCATCAGGTACAGGTCTTTGTAAATTGCGTTCATGTAATAGCTCCTTTCCGCATATCGCAGCGGAGCCGTAGGTCAAAAGGAAATGCGTTCGCCTCTTGCTACTCTCCGCTCGATCTCCTCAAAGTCCGCTCTTGTCAGCTTCGAGGGATCCGTTTTTGTAACAAACGCGCTGTTGGAGCTGGTGCCGTTCTCACTGGGACGATTGCCCTTGGCCCGGACGTTATCGGCCACCTTCTTCTCCGTGCTGGCGGCAGCGGCCTGTACCGCGTTGCCCATCAGCTCGTTAAAGTGCAGCACCTTGTAGGCGTGCTCCATCGGTGTACCGGCTTTCAGCAGGTTCACAAACTCATCGTTTTGCAGCTCCTGCACAAGGTCAAAGTTCTGGTACATGGGATTGCCCCTCATGGCCTCCGCCTCCATGTACCACTTCTCACTCTGCGCCCGGATCTGCGCCTCCTGCTGCTGCATCTGCTGGCCGCGAAGCAGCTCGGCGTTCTCCCGCCGCAAACGGCGAAACTCCTTGTACTGCTCCTCACTCATGCCCGCCTCCTCGGCGGCTTCGCTCCAGTAGGCGTGGTCGTTGTCCACGGCCTCCAGCAGCCGCTTTGCGTCCCCGTCCGCGATGCCGTAACGCTCCATCAGCGTATCCAGCACCGGCTGGTAGGACTGCATCCGCTTCTCCGTCTCCCGCGCCTCCTTGAAGCGCCGGTCGATCATCCGCTGTGTCTCCTGGGTGTACAGATCCTTGTACTCCCCGTTGATCAGCTCCCGGAAAGCCTTTTTCTTGGCCTCCAGCGCGTCGGACGTGGTCTCCACGTCCTTCACCTTATCATCAGTCCCGGCGTCGGACTGTACTTCCGTCTGGCTCTCCGCCTGTTTGCCGTACTTGACGTTGGCCAGTGCGCCCGATTTGCTCTGGCGGGTGGTACCGGAGCTTGCCTGTGTCTCGCCCTGTGCGGTGGCAGCTGGCGCCCCATCGCCGCCCTCGCCGTCAAAGAGGCAGAGGGAGATTCTGTAAAGGTACATATCTGTTCCTCCTTTGATTCGCGGGCATATCGCTCCCGTGCAGCGCTCCCTATCCACCCTTGCGGCGGGCGGCGGCTCTTTTGCCGCCGTCACACCGCGCAGGCAGGGAGGAAGTATCTATATCATAGAAAGGGGGCGCGGTCTCCCGCACCCCTAAAACGAAAAATATTTTTATTTTTTTTCGATTTTTACGGAGATCGCCTCCGGCTTTGCCATTTCCAGCTGCAAAAAGCCTATTTCCAGCAGGTCATACAGCCACCTTCCGCCGTGCCAGCGCAGGTACGCATCCCCGCTGTCCAGCCGTTCCAGCACCAGCTCCGCCTCCTGCGTGTTGTGCAGCCAGCCCGCCGCCGTGTACAAAAGGCAGCTTACCGCCGCACACACGTCAGGGTATCCCGTGGCGTGTCCCTTGCACCTCACGGAGCAGCTGTCCCCGTGATGCAGTGTTACCTCCGTCATACGCTGGGCGTGCTCCGCTTTGCCAATGCCTGCCCGTAGCCGGTCATAGGCGTCTGCGCCTGCATGATACCGCTTGCAAGCTGGCTGGTGTCCTCCGCAGGTGCGCCGCCGCCAGTCTGCGCCGGTGCAGCGCCCGCGCCCTCCTGCGGCATAATAGCGCCCGTCAGCATGGCAATCTGTGACTGCATCTGCATCAGCATATTCAACAGGGTCTGCCCCTGCATCACCTTTTCCCGCACGGTCTGGATGCCCTCGAAGTCCATCATTTCCAGCGCCGTCAAACTGGCCTGCGCGTTGTCAGGATTGAAAAATCCCAGAGAGTACAATTCCTTTGCCCGCTCGTTCTGCTCCATGCGGGAGAAGGGATTCTTTTTCTGTGCCTTGATTTTCAGATCGAACACCGGCTTGCGGAACATCTCATTGCCCATCGTGTCCAGCCCCGTCACCTGATCCTGCAAGCCCGCGTTGTCAAAGTCTACAAACTGATACTCGTTGCCCTCGCCGGTAATGCGAAAGCTGCGGCTTACGTCGTAGAATTGCCGCATCAGCTCCACGCACAGTGTGTTGATCTGGGTATAGGCGCGGTAGCTGGCGGCGATCATATCCCGGCTTGCCTTGTTTCCAGCCTCCTGCAAGGCGGCAATCGCCGCTGCCGCCGTCACGTTGGTGGTGCCGCCGGAGTTCACGTCCCGGTTCGCCGCCGTGTCCTTCATCTCCTCGATCTTCATCTGCGCCACCGTGACGTAGATATCAGAAAGCGGCTGGGTGACGATCTCCTTGATCCGCTGGTCGCCGATCTCGCCGTTGACGTGTACCAGAGGGCGATTCCAGTCGATAAACTCCTGCTCGTTGATGGCCGTACTCTCCGACACGAAAAAGCGCTTTTTGGTCGCCATCATCGCGTTTTCCAGAATGTTGGCGCTGAGCTTGTCAATGTACAGCTGGGGGTCTTTGCAGATCGCCACATAGCCGAAGCCGATAGGCGTACCCTTCTCCGGGTACATGACATCCAGAACAACAGGGTACATCCCGTGGTCGTAGAAGCCCCGCTCCCGATACTCCGGATCATTCTCGCTGGCATACAGCAGGGTAGCGCCAACAAACTTGACGTAGTGCAGCGCCGTCCTGCCGCTGGGCGTCTTGACCTTGTAATACCAGTCCACTACCACGCTTTTCTCGCTGGTGTCCACGGTGTCGTCGTAGATGTACTCCTTCACGTCCACGACCTTTCCCTTCTGCTTGCCCTTGAGCTGGGGGTACTCGCTGTCCAGCAGGTCGTTGTCCACCAGATCCACGATAAACAGATTCCGGCTCTTCTGGATGTCCGTGATTCCCGGCTCCCAGAACAGGTTCAAAAGGTCGATGTCCCGAATCTCGATGTCTCCCAGCCCGTTGTCCTTCTTGCTGTCCCAGAACACGCCGTACACCGCCGTGCCGTGCTTCAGCTTTTCCCACCAGTTGTCAGAGTATACCTGCTCGAAATGGTTGTACTCCTGCACCACCGGCAAAATCTGGCTCAGCGTCCTGGCGCTCTGCTCGTCGCTCTTTTCCCGTGGCAGCACCACCGGCTCCGGGTAGTTGTCCATCGCGTCCGCGTGCTTATTCTGGATGGTGTTAAACAGCCACGCCGACGTAGGCTTGGGCTGGGGAGGGGAGGAGAGGACTTCTTTGCCGCTCTTGTCCATCAGCTTGGCCTTGCTCTGCCCGATTCCCTCCCAGTGCCGCAGCTCCCACCACAGCTCGTCGTTGACCACCCGGCTCTCCAAATTGCCCTTGCCGCGTTTATACCGCGTCAGCAAGTCAATCCCGCGCTCCACGTCCTTTTCCGTGATAGTGGGCGTGTCGTCCGTCCGCTCCAGCAGCATCGCCGCCATCTCCGGCGGCATACCGTCCTCCGGCACGATGCCGGGGATGCCGTATCTTTCCATATCCTTTTCCCCCTTAATAGGTCTGATAAAATGCGTACCGGCTGGGCCTGTACTCGTCCTCCGTGTCCAGCGGCGAATAGGGCCGCTCCACGATGTGCCCCATGTCCCTTGGCCCGATGGGATTTTTCATGCAGACGTACCGCAGCTGGTCGTAGATATGATCCTCGCCGTCCGTGTCGATGTCCTCCACGTCCGTCTGGTCATAGACCAGGTTCGGCACCGTCCTGATGAAGTTTTTACAGGTGTTGAACACATACAGCATCGGCACGCCGTCTCCGTCGAACGCCAGCCGGTGGTGGATCTGCATCTTGCCGTTGATCCGTGCGTGGTCTCCTTTTTCAAAGTAGACACGCTCCCGCTCCATCAGCGCGCCCACGCTTTCCGTGCCGTCGCTCTGCCAGATCGCCGGGTCGCCCACGCGGTGGATGTCCCGCCCCCGCAGGTTGGGATCATCCGCCTCAATGCGCCGTATCTCCTGCGCTACCTTGGTCGGCTCCCACATCACGCCACGGTTGGGCGTCCCGTTGCAGCCGTAAAACTCGCGGATATGGTACATCCGCCGGTTTCTGTCCACCGCGTACCACCCCACGGAAAACGGGCGGGAATAGCCCCAGTCCAGCCCGCACCAAATCACCCAGTCCTCCGGTATGCGGAACGGCTCGATGACGTGGGTCTGCTTCCTGTCCAGATAGTGTTCCCGGTCGTTTTTCCACTCCGTGAACACCTGACCCTCAAAGCTGTCCCAGTTGCCGTACAGCAGGGCGTTTCGCTCCGCCTCCGGCATACTGGCCAGCCGCTGCACATACAACGGGTCATTCTCCATCAGTATCTTGTTGTCAAACACCGAGGACGGCACGAATATCCGCTGCTGCTGCCCCGTGTGCTTTTTGCCGTCCGGCGTATACCACACCGCCTCCTCTGTGATGGGCTGCATCGGCGGTGCCGCCGTGATAAACCGCTCCTTGACCCACCCGTGACCGATGTTGCCGGGGTTGGCGGTGGAGCGCATATACACCCGCGTCCCCGCCCCGTTGGGACGGTTACGGGATTTCAGGTAGTCGTACTCCTCCTGGGTAAAATGCGTCAGCTCATCAAAGGCGATAAAATCATACGCCTGCCCCTGATACTGTATCTTGTCCTGCGGCCTGTTCATGCTGCCGAACACGATCTGCGCCCCGGACGGAAACCGCCATGTGTGGCTGCTGCCGTTGTACCGCGCCTTGGGATACGCACGGGGGTAGTAATTCAGCGTCTTGTCGATCAGCTCCCGCAGCTGGGGAAACGTCTTGCGCAGGATCAGCGCCTTGTACCAGGGGATATGCACCTGCCGCAGCGCTTCGATGACCAGCGCGTCGCTCTTGCCGCCGCCCGCCGCCCCACCATAGAGGGCTTCGTATTCCGGCCTTGCCATAAATACGGCCTGCCGTTCCTGCGGCTTCCACACGATCTCAGGCATCCGTCTTTACCTCCGGCATCAGCACCACGCCGATCTCCTGCCGGTCTGCCTCCGGCGCTTTCTCGCGCCATCCGAAATTGCAGCTCAGGCTAAACTTCGCCCCATTGGCACCGTCCCGGTCGTACAGCCGCGCCTCTGCGTATTCCTCGCACCGCGCCTTTGCTCGCGTAACCGTGTCCGCGAATTCCGGCCTTGCCTGATAATCAATCAACGCTTGCCGTCCGGTAAAGCCCAATGCCAGCGCCAGCCCCGTGATCGTCGGAGGCTTTGCGTTTATGATGATAGGTATCCCATACTTATCCCGCACCGCGCATCCGTCGTCCCCGATAAACGGCTCTCCTTCGCACGCCTTAAAGTAAGCGTCAATTGCCGCTTGCATCGCCTTTACGCTTTTCCATTTTCTCGGCGCTCCTGCCGGCATACGCTCACACCCTTTCTTTCCTGACGCAGCGGCCTCCCACCACTGGCCTTTGTCATTGCCGCGTCCTTCCCCGGCTTTCGCCTCGCCTGTTGTTTTACACAATCGGTCGGGTGCCACCACGCATCCATACTGTCCTACACAGCGGCTTTGTCCTAAGACAACTGCCACCACACCACATCCACGCCTCGGATTTCTTTCGGCACGGTGGTACCCAGACCAACCACGGAACTTTACAGCCCTGCGCCGGTACGTCGGTCGCATCCGTTCATTTTTACAAGCCGGTGCCAGCCAATACATAAATTCCTTCGTCCTGCCGCTTTCGTACAGCGCACAGGAAAGACCACTTTCGCAGGCTTACGCTCCGTGCGGCTGCGAGGCAAGAGGTCACGCCTATGGTGCAGACGGTTGGACTCGAACCAACGACATACCTCCCGGCGCGGTGCTCTACCGACTGAGCTACGTCTGCATATTTCCCCATCAGGGCGGAGCCGAAGCCCCGCCCCACCGGGTAGAAAAGAGGAGAAAAGAAATGAATCGCACGGGCAGGTTACCCCCTGCACACCCAGCATAGATTGTCTTTTGACGCCCCGCACCCCTCAAACGAAAAATATTTTTTTAATTTTGCGGCGCCCCGACAGTCCATACAGTTTCAGTCTTTTTCTCTCGCGCAGCTTCCTAAACCATTCTGGGAATTCGTTCATGTCAGAAATTCCTCCCCAATGCGGCCATGATCTTCTTGTCCACTTCCGTCAGTGTAACCAGCGCGTATTCCAAATCATAATCCATCGGTGGAGGCCCCGGCAAATCGCACTGTATAATATCCTCCGGAAAGAACGTCTCCCGAACGCCCTTGCACTCCGCCACGTGGTCGCTCCGACGCCGGAGAACGGCTCCGGCATCGTTAGAAACCGCGCCCGGATCATATCACCATTTTGCATCTTCCCCGTCCTTTCTCTCGCCGTAGGAGCAAAAGTCCTCCGGCTTGCGTGGCAATAAGCCGCAGACTGCGCAGAGCGTTCCAAATAAGTGCGTGCAGTCCTTGCAGCGCGTTACGACCTCTGCGTCTACGGTGGGGAGCTGCTCTGCATACTCCAACACCGTCTCAATGCCATTGAGGAAATGCTCGTTGGCGTGTTCTTTGTCACAATGATTTGCCCGAATGGGGAACTCTTTCAGCTTGTTCGCATCAATCAGCCGCATCGTCGTCACCTCCGTCCATCCTCGCGTAGTTCTCCACGAAGTTGCAAACTCTGGCCGCGCAGGAGAGGCACAGTTGCTTTTCCGCAGAAAAAGGTTTCTTAAAATTCACAACGCCATAGTGGTTGAAATCCAGATTCACGCCGTCAACCTCGTAGTCGATCTCGCGCCCGCACATATCACAGAGCACTTTAACCATCACCTATTCCCTCCGTCATCTTCGCGCCGCAGTTGGGGCAAAGCGCAGTATTCACAATGTACTCGCTTCGTATTTTGCACACTGAGCAAGTGCCACACATACATTCTTTGATGAGTCTGTTAGGCCCAAGGAATTCCCAACGCCCATACACCACCGGAGCAACATCAGCGGCGGGAATGGTGTTTACTCGTTTTGCTGCCTTTTCAAGCCGTTTTTTAATGCACTCACAGTCTGCGTTTCTGCTCATAGCCTCCAAAATGCCAACGGTGGCATCTTTAGCAATGTATTCAGCCATTGTCAGCCCTCCATATTTTCCACATAGCACCAGCTCTGGGGTGGGCGGTTAATATGACCGCCATTTTCGCAAGATGCACACCCAAACTCATCACACACTTTGTCTATGCAGTTTTCAAACGGGCGTGAAAACTTGCTCAGGTCCTTCGGCGTGTCGTAGATTTTCAGGTCAGAGATGTGCCAACCGTAGCCCTCGTATCCTCCGAGGTATTTTTCAAGTTCCTCCTTCGTCAGGCAGGCATCCTCGCAGATGCCATCCATCGGCCACACAAACATTTCAGAGTTACAAACGCAATATTTTGCAGGCTCACCGCTCCCGTCGAAGCCCACTCGCACCAGTCGGTCGATTCGGTCACACACAAACTCGCCGATGACCGTTCCGCCAACCTCCATCTGCACCCATTTATCATTGATGATATGAGGAACAGTTCCTTTTGTCCGGTAGATATAGACCCTGAACGGCGTTTCCAGTTTTGGGCGGGTCTTGCGCACCTCAATGGTCTTTTCCACTCTGCAAATCTTCTCGCACCACTTCGGGCGGATACTTATCATCACGGCCTTGCTCATGCCTCCACCTCCTGCATCCAGAACTCGCGGCGGCAGTCGGAACAACACATTTTTGTACAATTCGCGTATCTGCTCCGAAAATCAACGGAAATGCGCCTTGGGCATAGCATCAAGTCCCCACGTTCGTCAATTTCCGCCTCCGGGTACTGCTCCAGAAACACGTCCTGCCGTGTCTTGCGCGGGTGTGCGGCAGACCATTCCTCTACGACTTTAACCGCGCTTACCGGGTCATAATCGTCCTCAAGCCCAATGCAGGGCGTGGACGCGCCGCTCTTGTACATCCTGTTTCGCTCCTGCAAAAACTTCACAGCATCCATTTACCTATCCTCCTTCTTTTCCGCAATGCTCTTGCACAACTCTCTCCAGCAATCCTTATGCACCGTCATGCGTTCCCACCAGCTTTCGTGGAAGCTGTGTGTAAGCCGCTTCATCTTGTACTCGCTGGCTTCGCTGTCGCATTCAATTTCCTTTTTGCAAATATCGCAAAAGACCTTAGTCATCACATTTCCCTCCATCGGCACCCGACACAGGCGCCCTCGTGTGCGTATTTGTACTTCCCGCAGTATTGGCATAGCTCGTTGTTAAGTGCCTTCCTATCTGCCGCCAGCTTCGCGTTGGTGTCCATCATCCTGCTATTGGCGGCGTCCAACTGGTCATACCCGTTGTAATATTTTTTGATTTCATTTCGCGCGTCCGCCAGCTCTGCGCTCATCTTCTCGATCTGCGCATCCCGCCGCAGAACGGTGTCCCGCAGGGCGGCGTTTGCCTGCATCAGCGCCTCGATGTGCCGATACTGGTTCTCGATCAGATCAGCGGCGGCGGTATTCTTCTTTTTGGTACACTCTCCAAAAGCACCATTCGGCTCAAGAAAAGCACAATTTCCCTTGGCGCAGTCCACGCCGCTTGCACAGCATCGCAGCGCGGTCACGATCTCATCTCTTGTCATGTCATTCCTCCCCAAACCATTTTTTCGTCACCGCGATGGGGAACGGCTCAATTTCGCTTGCCCACCGCGCCGTGCCTTTCCCGTGTATGCGTTCCCAGATCAGCGGGAAGCCCGCGATGCCATCAAACAAACTCCCCAGCGTTGCGTCCTCCGGCAGATACCGCGCCATACGCCGCAGCATCCAGTCCCAGAAGGGCAGGGCGATGGAGTTGCCCAGCGCCTTGTACCGTGGGCTGTCCGCGTCCTTGTGCTTCTTTCCCTTTTCGTCTGTCCACTCGCCAATATCCGTCCAGTGGTCAGGGAAACCTTGCAGCCGTTCGCATTCCATCGGCGTCAGGCGGCGCACGACCATGTTCTGCACCGGGTATGTCTCTGCGTCCTCCCGATAAGCGCAGTTTGCCTTTGCCCGCAGCGTGTGCGCCACATCCGGGGATGCCCCGCACACCAACATATCGTTGTATGCGTCCTGCCCGTTGTAGCTCCCTGCATGAGCGCCGGGGGAAAGCGTTCCTGTCACATCTTGGTATGTAAGCGGCACTTGATTTCCACCTGTTCCCATTCTCGCCTGTAACGCCGGGACTTGCTCTCCGCACTCGCGGATGACGTCGCAGGCGTGTGTCATGTCCAGCGCCACCACTGCGGGTTTATTTCCGCCGCACTCGGCGTTCAGCGTGGGGGAAGTTTCTTCCTCGTATCCGATACTGTGCGCCTTTTCGCTGTTACCCAGTTTGAACCCGGCGCACAGTACGCTGTCCCGTGCCATTCCGCCGTTTTCATTGGCATTCAAACTGTGCCATGCGCCATCCTGATCGTACACCCTTGCGCTCTGCGCATCCCAAGGATTCATACACGCAACCTCCGCGCACACCGCAGGACGGTCTATTGTGTTCAGCGTGTAGCTCTCGTCCGCTTTCCAGCCCTTGCCGTTGCATCCGGCGGTATCGGCGCGGTCAATGCAGTTCCCTTGCAGGCAGAAAATCGTCTGGTCGTTGCCCGTACCCAGCGTGCCGCTTTTCTCCGTCTGCACTAACGCGCCTTTTCCTCCTCCGTCACAGCCCCCCCTGATGCGGACTGCATAAGAAGCACCGCTTTCAGCCGCCTCGGCAGGTCTTTCCCCCGCCGCTCCGCTCTCCGCAGGATGCCCAAACACGCTTTCGCGGTCAAATTGTATTTGGGCAGCGGATTCTCCTCCAAAATCTGCGACAACCGAGATTCTTCGGCGACGCTGTGGGGTCCCCAGACGGATAACATTTCCTGTACGGCTGTCTCGGATGGTTTTTCCCCAGTCTTTAGCGTCGTGAGTTCGCCAAGCGATAGACCACCCATCACCGTCAATGGCTCCTGCTTTTGTCCATTTCCACTTTTCCGGCAGTCCAGATAGAGAAAATCCTGGTTCTGCGATACGCGCAATTTCTTCCAGCACGGCGTGGAAGTCCCGTCCTCTGTTGCTGCTGAATGCTCCGACCACGTTTTCCCACACGAGATACCGAGGTCGGACCATGTTACCTGTCCGTCCATTCCGTTTGTCCTCCGCTCTCATTTCTTTCACGATGCGCACCTGCTCCATAAACAGGCCGCTTCGCGCTCCCGCCAAACCGGCGCGTTTCCCGGCGATGGAAAGGTCCTGACAGGGACTTCCGCCCGTCACCACCCACACCGGGTTGATCTCCGCGCCGTTGATATTTGTAATATCTCCCAAGTGCTTTATGGCGCGTCACCTCCTAATCTCCAAACACAACGCCGCACTCCTCCGCCAGCATATCCTTGATGTGCTTCCGCTTGATGCGGCCTTCGTTGATCTCCTGCGTGATCTTTTCCAGGCACTCGTACAGGTACGCAATGCTGTGCGTATCACGGCTGTCCGGCGTCTCCTCTTGGACGTGCCAGCCGCACTTGTCGATGAGCGCCATTGCCACCATGTCCATGCACTCCTGTGTGCCTCTGCGCTTGCCGTCCATAAAGATCCGGTCGTCCCGGCTCAAATGCTGCTTTGCCATCACTCACCATCCTCCAGACGCACCACCTCGTAGCAGCCGTAGCTGCCGCCGTGCCGGAACGCCTTACAAATCGCCGCACGGACATTCTGATATTTCCGGCCGGACAACTGCGCCAGCTCCGCCGTGGTCGTACCCCACCAGCGGGGCAGGCGGTACTTGTCACGGGTGACGATCATGTATACCGTGGTCATGCTCACACCTCCCGGATGGCAAATCCGTACCGATTGCGGAACAGCTTTGCTTTCATGGCATACTCGCGGGTACGCATCCCCTTCACGTCCTCCACCACCGGCAGCCAGTACCGCTGGCCGTAGCTGTCAGGAGCCGTTCTGCGCTCGTACACGAAGTCCGCAATGTAGTCGATACTTTTCACACGTTCGCCCTCAAACGTCGTGTACGCCTCTTGCAAGCAGTACCGCACCTGCAATTTCAGACCCCGTATCTCCCCGGCCTTTTGCATCAGCATCAGCGCGTCGTAGCGCTCCGCCTCTTTCTTGCTGTCAAAGGTCAGTTTTCCGCGCCGCGTCTTCTGCGCCTTGTACTTGCTTGGCTTGCGCATCTTCTCCATGACCTGCTTCTGTGCCGCAGGCCCCAGCCGCAGCAGATCCTCACTGTTCATTCAACAACCCTCTTTTCTCCAGTCCGCGCTTGCTCATGGTGTAGCGCTTGATCGTCGTCATTTTCCGCTCTTTTCCGCAGCGCTGGCACACACCCTGCGCCCAGCCGTGGAACGCTGGCTCGATGATGTATTCCGCCGCCATCTCCTGCAAACAGGCCACGCACAGCCGCGCTCTGGCCACGCGCCAGATGCCCTTATCCATCCAGCGCCTCCTTGGCCTCCTGCCACGTCATCCCGTGTTCCCGTGCATAGCGGGAGATGCGGCCCAGCTTGCGCTCCTTGTGGACGTAGTCCCGCATCCATGCAAAACGCTCCATCGTGTCCTGCGCCTGTTCTTCCTGCGTCTGCTCCTCCTGCGGCTCAATGCCCATCGTGATATCTGCCACATCGGGAAAAAATTTATTGCGTCTGGCATAGGCGACGGCGGCGGCTCTTACGTCCGCGTAGCTGTAAGGCTCTAAGGCGATCTCCCACGCCAGCTTCATTTTTGTCGTGACCTGCTTGTTCGGCCAGAACTGGGAAAACAGGGTAAAAAGCTTCTCAACCTCGCATTTGTCCATTTCTTCCTCCTCCGGTAGTACATACTCCCGCCGCCGTAATATATAACATTCGTTCTCTTACTCTCCCTCTCTCTCTTACTCTCTCTCTTTCTCCCCCTCTTTCTCCTTGCGCCTTTGTTTTGCGTTTGTTCCACTTTTGTTATCAGTTTGATTCTGATTTGTTCTGGCGGTTGGCGGCTTTATTCCTTCCGCTGTCCAAGGTTGGACGGATAAGATTAAACGCGACACTGGCGGCGGGGGAGAGGCTGCTGGACGGCTCTGTTTCGTTCAGCGCATAGTCGCAGATCGCCAGAAGGATCTCCGCCTGCTGCTTTTTGGGGAGAGGCTGTATCGCATCCCAGTAGGAGCTGTAAAACGTAAATTGTTTGCGCTTCACACCGCCTCACTCCTTCTTCACCGCACCGATGACGTAAACGCCGCGCTCCTTGTCCAGCGCCACCTGCACGGTGTAGTCTGTCAGTGCTTGCGTCACCAGCTCCGCAGGGATCTCCAGATGGTAGCCCCACAGCGTGTCGCAGTCCTCACGCTTCTCGCCAAACTGTACGGCACAGGCGGCGTAGTGCGCATCCACGCCGCGCTTGAACGCCTCGATCACGCTCTCCGCGGCCTCGATGTGCTGCCGCTGGCGCTGTACGATGTTTTCCAGGTGCCGATTCTGCCGCCGCAGACCCTTGATCTCATCCTGCATCTTTCCCATTCTTTTCTTCCTTTCTTTCATACTCGTCCGTCAGGTGCCGTGCGATGGTGCAATGCTCCCACGCACCGGCACAGAATTGATTCATGAAGCGGGATGCCGCGCCGCCCGTCTCGAAGATGACGCGGCTTCCGCCCTCGCAGCAGACCCGCCGTTTCTCGCTGCTGGTGAAGTAGGGGCAGGTGTACCTCTTGTGCCAGTAATCCATGCCGCTTACCCCTCCCATCAGAACGGCAGGTCGCCGTCATCCTCGATTTCGGTAAAGCCGGTGGGTTGTGCCGCGCCGCTGTCAGTGTCCCGCTTGGCGTCGCCAAAGTAGATGTTGTCCGCCAGCACCTCGGCGTTCCGGCGCTTGTTACCGTCCTTGTCCGTCCAGCCCCGCAGCTGCAAGCGCCCCTCCACAACGGCCATGCGGCCCTTGGAGAAATACTTGGATACGAACTCGGCGGTGTTGCGCCATGCCACCACGTCAATAAAATCCGTGTCCTTGGTGCCGTCCGCGTTCTTAAAGTCCCGGTCTACCGCCAGCGTGAAGCTGGTGACGGCGGTGCCGTTCTGCGTCCTGCGCAGCTCCGGATCGCGGGTCAGGCGGCCCATGATGAAAATCTTGTTCAGCATTTCAAATCTCCTTATCCAATTCTTTTTGTTCCGCAAACTTGTACATCATATGTGCTGCATACGAAATGGCCTGCATTAGATCCAGTTCCCGTGTGCCTTTCACCTTGGAATACGCCTTGCATATCTCCGTCCCCTGGAAATACATATGCAATACAACTTTTTCTGGGGAGACATCCAATCCCAGCGTATACAGCCCAGCACCACTGTTGGCTTTTGTGGGTTGAACGTCTTCCTTTTTCTGAAACGCGCCATTCTCCACTCCAAGCTCTCGCACTAACAGGTCGTATGTGTAGTCAGCCATATCGCCTGTGCAAGAGCACAGGAAGTTTGAGTTGCGACCGATGCGTCTACACACATCAGCTTGCGTCATACCGTGCTCTCGAATATGCTTTTTTATAGCCGGGATATCCACCTTAATTCGTTTCATTTCTTTTCACCCATTCCTCTCATAAATAACTTTTCCCGAACTCGCGGCGGAAGTCCTCCTCCGTCCAGCCCTGCTCCTCCATTGCCTTGAGCTGCCCGTACCGCCTCAGACGCCGCATCTGGTCGCCGTTCTTGTGTACCGCACCGCGCCCGTTCCGGTGGCAGCGGTTGCCGCACAGGTACACCACAAGGCCGTACTTCTCGCTCTTCTTCCGGTTCGCACCACCCAGAATGTGGTGCCTCTCCAGCGGGTCACTTGGGTCGTTCCGCCCGCACAAAAAGCATCGCTTGTCGTTCATACGCTCACCTCTCCCCACCGGCTCACAAGGGCATCCAGCTCTCGCGGCGTCATGGTCTCGATGCCGACGTCCCGGCAGTCCTGCACGATGGCGTCTATCAGCCGCGCCATCTGCTCCGTGTCGTATACGGAGCTGCCGTACCAGACGGTCACGTTCACGCATCCCTTGAGCTTGCTGGGGCCGATATCGGCCATCCAGCCGATACCGTTCCGTTCCCAGCTCCGGCAGAACGCCTCCGCCGCCTTTTCCCGCAGGCACAGCACTTCGCTGACGCCGCCGATGCTCTGTATCTCCTGCCGGTATACCTTCTCTCTCGCAACGCCGTAGTGCGCCGCCAGCTTGTCCAGCAGCACCCACGCATACCCGTTGGCATCGAGGCTCCGACCCTTGCCCTTGATGGTGGCAGTGTACGCCTTGCCCGGCTTCAGCGCGTCACAGACCTCCATCGCCGCCTCCGGCGACTTCACCCGCAGGCAGAGCCACGCGCCATCGCTGTCCTGCGACCAACGCGCCGCGTTAACCGTTACCTGCCGCATAATTCTTCCTCCTGCGGCCAATGTCCTGTTCGTAGGCATTTTGCCAAATACCTAAGGCGAGGTAGATAACACCCCTCGACCCACTCCGCGTCATAATCAACCTTGTGCTGTGTCAACCTGTTTTCGTCTATTGGCAGGAAAAAATTAAACAATTCGTCTTCTGTAACGCGGTATGCCACGATCCTGCAAAACTTCCTCTTTCGGAACAATCCGCATCCGCTGGCAAACATCTCCACCTGGCACTGCTGCCAATACGCTTTCGTAACCTTGAACACAGGTTTGCTGTGCGTTTTCACTTCGGTAATAAGTTGTCTGCTTTCCCCGTCATAGTTCACCCGCAAACGGAGCGAACGGATGCGTATCTGCCTGTCTCGTATCTTCACGCGCAGCGCGTCAAGTATCTTGTGTTCGTAAGCCGTGCCGCATTGCATTGACGGTGTGACAAACCTGTCTTTTCTAACACCCAGCTTCACCAGCCACCATCTGCGAAATGTATCTGTATTCCAGTTCCCCATGATGGTGGCGGTGTCGCTTGCGCCAAACCACCCGCTTCTGTCGTGGTTTCGTATCATAGCTTACTCACAGCCTTTTCAAGCGCGTCCAGCTTTGCAAAATAACCCATCAACTGCACAAGCTGTTTTTCGTTGATTCCAAGTCCCCGAAGAAGGTCGTTGTGGTCAAGCCCGTTTCGTTCTTTCATGGTGATTAGCCTTTCCATTCTCTCCTTTATGGCAAAGATACTGTGACGGCTCAAATCGTCCTCACCATCGTCTCCGTCACCTTCTGCCCAAAGGTCAAACCCAAGTCCGGTGCGAACGGCAACGCCCTTTACAAACGCACGAGCCAGCGCATTATTGATCCTGAGCTGGTTCAGCGTGTCGGAGTACACCACAAGAGACCCATTCAAAAGAGGCGTGTCATAGGTGTACTCTGTGTCATCGATGTGGATGAGTACCCGTACAAACCAACACTCAGTTTCTCGGCCCTTGCTGGTGACAACCTTTGCTTGAGGCCACAAGTAAGTTTTTGTTTCTGGGCACTCCACCGGCGCATACCACACTGTCTCCGCACCATTTTCATGCAGCAGTTTTACGCACCTTGCCCAACTTAAATACGGTACCTTAATGACTTTCCCATTCTCATCCTTCGCATCTCGCACATCGCAAAAAGGACGCACATCCAGTTTTACCAACTCGCTAAATGATTTCAGCATTTCTTTTTCCCTCCTGTATTTACATCTCATCCCATGCGTCCACCGTATCAATGCAAAACTCGCATCCAACGATTACGCCGTCCTTGTTCTTGTAGTATGTGTCCGTCTCCTCCCCACACACGGGGCAGACGGGCATATCGTAGTCCTTCGGCTCTAAGGGCCGCTCCGGTTCCCAATACTGCATCACGCTTCTCATACCGGTCGCCCCGCCGCTTTCAGCACGTCCCGCATCGGCTTTCGCGCCTTGAGGATGGACATAGCCCGCGCCGTGTCCCGCTTGTACTGTCGGTACAAGTCTCCCAGCTCCTCCGTCTGGTAGTAGCCCTCGCCGTCGTTGCAGATCATAACGCCCTGCCGCTTTGCTTCGCTGACGGCCTTGCGCATCATCCGGTCGGAGGTCTGCATCGCCGCCGCCAGCTCCGCACGGCTGATGGCGTTTCGCCGCCCGTGGGGGATCAGCGCCGCGATGCGCTCCGTTTCCGCCGTCCGCGGGGGGATGTCGGCCTTGTCCTCGTCGCCGTACAGATATGCCCGGCTGGTACGCAGTGCCGCCTCCAGCGCTGTCAGCACCTCCTCCGTGGGCAGACACACGCCGTTTTCAAACCGGCTCACCATGCAGGTGTCGATACGGGGATCCACCAACTTCAGCACGCCGCTGACCGCCTCCTGCGTCAGTCCCAACTCCAGCCGCCGTTCCTTCAATCGGTTCATTACTGCACCTCCACCCATTCCCCGTTTTTAACGGTGTACCACACGCCGGGTTTCAGCGTTTCACCATCCACAATGGCGGAAAGAATAGCAGCGATCTCTCCGTTCGTCTTTCGCTCTACGCAAACAACGGCGTTTCCAATCTCGCCCATTACGCGCCCATAAAAACCAGTAGCCATAGCCACACAACCTTCGCCGGTGGCGGATGCTGCGCCACTCCAGCCGGTGGCGGATGCTGCGCCACTCCAGCCGGTGGCGGATGCTGCGCCCCTCTCGCCGGTGGCGGATGCTGCGCCCCTCTCGCCGGTGGCGGATGCTGCGCCCCTCTCG
>ERZ1026898.589-NODE-589-length-21109-cov-19.689845_pt1 | contig 21109 bp, 13 predicted proteins | sample MGYA00380178_ERZ1026898 | MGnify/ENA primary metagenome ERZ1026898 (study PRJEB33269, sample SAMEA4719814) | human gut metagenome | biome: human-associated habitat; feature: organic feature; material: feces | place: Cameroon | collected 2013-10 ... | reverse complement strand
ACGCGGTTGGTTGGCAATGTACCCATTGCATACTCGATGTCGGCAGAGTGAACGGCACCCTTATCTCGTGGAGCAGGAGCTGCATCTTCCTTGGCATCTACCACGCCGCCAGCCAAAGCTGCCACCTTGCCCTTGATGGCCATCGCAGGACGAGGATGACAATAGCGATAGCGGTAAACTGGCTGTCCGCCGGTCAGCTTGTGCATGTTGCCCCACTTCCAGGTAGAATAATCCAGGAAGATATCCGAAGCCAGATTTACACCCGGCTGCTCCAACACATCCTTGTCGCTGTTGATTCCGTAAAGACGGAAGAGTTCATCGATGTTCTCTTCTCCGAAAGTAGCCTTGGCGCCCGCTTTCAGATTCTCAACGGTAGGCTGCTTGCCCATCAATACCGCCCATGGAGTCATCTCCTGGTTGTTACCGCCAATGAGCAGAGGCACTTTGGTCTGTTCGCCCTTGGCAAATACCTCAATAGGCTGTTCTTTCATAAAATATCCGTCGATGTTATAGACCGGAACGGCTCTTATGCCCGCCAGCTTCATCAGTTTCTCGGCAGGCAGGGCACGAAGTTCGTTGAGGTTCTTCATTCCTACGTTCTTTTTCACCTTCTTGCCTGTTTCCTTACCCATCTTCTCGGCTATTTTCTGGGCAAGCTGCACGCCTTTCTCCTCGGCTTCCTTCTGGGTGGCAATCTTCTTGAATCCCATCACCGAACCGCTGGAACCCATTGCCTGGGCAAAGAGTCCCTGGCAGAGAGGGGAAGCCATCAGGGCGCTAACCGACATGGAACCAGCCGATTCGCCCACGATGGTGATGCGGTTAGGGTCGCCGCCAAAGGCCTCGATATTGTCCTTCACCCACTGGATGGCAGCCACCTGGTCCATGAAACCATAGTTGCCGGAACCCTTATAGGAGGTCTCCTTGGAGAGCTGAGGATGAGCGAAGAAACCGAAGATGCCCTCGCGATAGTTGGCTGTGATGGAGATGATTCCCTTGCGCGCCATTGCATCGCCCGCATATCTAGGTTCACTTCCGCTTCCAGCCATCAGTCCTCCGCCGTTGAAATAAATGAGAACCGGCAGATGCTCCTTCATGGTCTTTGCCGGTGTCCATATATTAAGGTAGAGGCAATCCTCGCTGTTGGTCTTCGTACCGAAGTTCATATCGCCGAAGAGAGGTTCCTGCATCGGGTTCGGTCCGAACTCCTTTGCCTCGCGAACGCCCTGCCATTTCTGTACAGGCTGCGGAGCCTTCCAGCGGAGATTTCCTACCGGAGGGGCAGCGAACGGAATGCCCTTGAATACTGTGATGCCTGAGAGGTCTTTTCCTTCGAGGATACCTTCGGCAGTCGTTACCTGAGTCTGCGCCATCATTCCCATAGCAGGGAGCAGAAAGGCGATGGATAAAAGTAGTTTCTTCATATCTTAATCTTTAGTTTCTTAAATTTCATAGAATCGTTTTGCAAATCTTGATCATGCATTTCTGCAATGATAATGCAAAAATAAACAAAATATCGGTAACTTGTCTTGTTTACCTCAACTTTTTTTCATATTTTTGCATATTATAAACAGAATAACATATTGTAGAATCTTTAAAAACCTAATGATTATGATGAAAGGTTATGAACAGAAGAAGTATCCAGTAGCCACCAAGCGCTACGTGCAGTGGCTGGAGTTGGAATCTGATGAAGAGGCTATCCGCGAGTATCGCCGCCTGCATTCAGAGGGAGTGCAGTGGAAGGAAATCCGAGATGGAATTCGTCAGGTAGGTATCCTGGAGATGGAGATTTACATCTTCGGCAACCGCCTGGTGATGATTGTGGATGCTCCCGTAGATTTCGATTGGGACAAGAAAATGGCAGAGCTCGCCACCCTCCCTAGACAGGCAGAGTGGGAGGAAGTGGTAGGCAAGTTCCAGAAGTGCGGCAAGGGTGCTACGAGCGATGAGAAGTGGCACATGATGGAGCGCATCTTCTATCTCTACGATTAAAAGACTTTCTTGTGGGTTTCTATTGCGGATTTTCATAGATTATCCGCAATAGCGTTGCGGATTTTCATAGTATTTTTTTACCTTTTCTGTCAATAATCTCTAAAAATAAGAAGGAGTCTCAGGTTTAATTCGTATCTTTGCCGTTAAATGGTGTGAATAATAACATCAAAAGTTGATAATGAGATGTTCTGATACCAGTATCAATGAACAACTGAGACTCTGAGATTGAGATTATAAGCAAAAAAAAACTTTTCCAATTGGAGAAATATATTTCTCTAGTTGGAAAAGTGAAAAAGGGTGCTGGATGTGAAAGCCTGTTATAAAGTCTTGGCTTTTTCAGGTTCATTCGTTGTCACGTAATCAATGCCTTGCTTGAAGAAATATTTGATGGCTTTCAGATTATTGACAGTCCAGACATTGGTGATCAAACCGAGTTTCTTGGCTTCCTTAATCCAGGTTGGATGGTCTAGGAAGACGCTGTCTTCGTAGTCGATGCCTGCATAACCTGCATCTTTGGCATCGAGCGGAGAGAGGTCGCCATTGAGATAGGAAACCTTGGCACCTGGAGCGTGGAGAACGAGATAATCGCAGGCGTGCTTGCTGAAGGAAATATACTCTGTTCTTGCTTCCAGTCCAGCCTCTCTTACCATCTTCAGGGTGGCATCGATGCATCGGTCTTCATCGCTCTTCTGGATGTGCTCCTTTACTTCGAGGATGAGTTTCATATCGCCCAATGATTTGGCTGCATCGAGATATTCCTTCAAGGTAGGAATCTTCTCGCCATTCTTGAGTCGCTTGTCTCTGATGTCGGCATAGTTGGCATTCTCTATCTTGATGCCATCAACGTCATCATCATGAAAAACTACCACTTCGCCGTCACGGGTGATGTGAACATCAAACTCAGAGCCGTAAACCCCAATCCTGTGGGTGTTCTGAAGTGAAGAGATGGAGTTCTGGGCAGAACCTTCTGTCTTCCAATAGCCTCTGTGGGCAATCACCTGCTGGGCTCTATCCTTGGCTGAGGATGGGAGAATCACTCCCATCAACAGCATCATATAAATCAAAATTCTTTTCATTGTTCTTATTTTTTATCATAGAAACGTTTTTTCTATAGCACTTATTGTCTTAGAATCCCATTTTAAACATCACACCGACCACGGAACGGGAACCGCCAATGTAGGTTGGAAAACCAATCTGACGTCCGGAATTACCTGCATCTACGATATATTTCTCATCGAGCACGTTCTTGCCGAAGGCGCCAATCTCATAATAAACCTTGCCAGGCTGGAAACGGTAGCCTGCGGTGAAGTTGAGCAATCCGTAAGCATCCTGGGTAAACTCAGGCTCGTTGCTCTCCTCGAAGAATACCTTCGACTTCCATGAATAGGTAGGGCGGAGATAGAAGGAAGCCTTCTCGCCGGTTGGCACGTTCAAGTCGAAACCGATGGCGAAACTGTTCTTTGGAGTAAGGCGGAAGCGGTTGCCGGCATAGAGCTGTGCGTTTCCGTTGTCATCCTTGTCGTTGAACTTGCCTTCGATGTACGACCAGTTGCCGAAGAGATTGAGGTAGCGGCATGGAGAATAGCTGATGCTTGCCTCCAGACCTAGACTGTGGGCACGACCAGCATCATCGTATTCAAACTTGCTGGTGGTGGCGTTGAAAACCGATGTCTGATAATTATACCAGTCATAATAGTAAGCACAGAAGTCGTAGTTAAGACGGCCTTCCAGGATGCTTCCCTTCACACCAGCCTCGTAGCTGTAGATGATTTCCGGGTCGAGAGTCTCGAAATCCTTAGGATCGTTGTTGAAGTAGAGTACTCCCGGACGACGGCCACGAGCCACGCTGGCGTAGATGTTGTTGCGGCCAATCATATAGTTGAGGGCTGCACGACCTACCCATGACCAGTAGCTGTCCTTGGCTGTAACCTTGGCGCCACCCTCGGTAGGGTGATAAAGCACGGCACCAAACATGCTTGGAACGGTAGAGGATGAATAGCCTGTTTCCTGGTTCTCGTAAGTTCCGCGGATACCCAGGGTGAAATTCAGATTCTTGGTGAGCTTGAAGGTTCCGTCAGCGAATACTTCAACAGCCTGGTTGGTACCGTAATTCTTGCCCTGCTCGGTATAAGCAGTATCGAGCGTCTTGCCCGAAATGCCCTGCAGGGTAGCCTGAATCAGCTTGCCGTTATCGCCCAAGCCTGCCAGAACCTGGTCTAAATCCATTCCCACAGCACCCAGGGCAGTCTTCAAGTCGCCATAAATATCAGGAGTGGCGGTCTGTGGCTTCAGTTTGCCATCGGCATCTGTCTCCGGGTTCTCAGGGAACCATTTGCTCATCAGTTGGGCAAGCGCAACATCTACCATCGGCTGGTAAGCTGCAGGAAGATACTGGCTGAGCAATCCCTTTACATTATCTATCTGACTGCTGAGCGAAGCCTTCACACTCTTCTGGATAAACACCGGATAGAGGTATTGGAGATTCGCCTTGGCGTTGACATTCTGCGATGAGTTCTCATAGAAATAGCTGGCTCCCACGAAGCCTGAGAAGAATTTCTTATCATCATAATTGAAACGGAATTCCTGGCTGAACTGGGTTCCCTTCTCCTTTTCCTCGCAGAGTAGGAGTGGGAGATAGGTGCCGTCTGCATCGAAGTGCTCATTGCTGTTGAAGGCTCTGAAACCGGTGATGGAATTGAACGACCAACGGTTGTTGATGTTGTGCTCGATGTTGAGCAGGGCGCCACCTACGTTTCGCTTGATGCCCAACTGCTTGCCGGCTTCCAGGTTGGCAGGACTGTTAGGGTCGCTATTGCCAAAGGCTGGATTGATGCTGTGGAAGGAAGTGCCTGGATAATCATCGTGCTGATAATCGAGTACCACGCCTACAGAAGTATCATCGTTAGTCCACCACTGGGTAGAGTTTCTGAAAGCCAGGGCATTCTTGCCGTTCAGTCTGCCACCTGCCTCGTTCTTGATGAAGCCGTCGCGGGCATCATAGTCGAAGGCAAAGCGGTTGGCAAGCTTGTCCTTGATGATTGGGGTGTTGATGAAACCTGTTACCTGGCGCTGGTTGTAGCTTCCGTAATTCATGGAGAGTTCGCCCTTGAGTTCGTTTACAGGTTTGTGGCGGATGATGTTGATGCCGCCAATCTCAGCACCTCTTCCAAAGAGGGTTCCCTGAGGACCCTTTACTACTTCCAGTCTTTCCAGGTCGAAAAGTTCTACGGCAGAAGAGCGGCTTCGGGAAGTTGAAACGCCATCCATAAACACGGAAACTCTTGGCTGGGAATAAGCCTCGCCGCCATCTGAAGTCACGCCACGAATCACGTAGCCTGGGTTGTTAGGGCTCTGCAGCTGAATCTGAACGCCCGGGGTAAACTGAGCTACGTCGTCCATCTGGTGGAGGTTGAGTTTCTCCATCACGCTACCGGTTACGGCACTTACAGCCACAGGAATCTCCAGGCTGCTCTGCTTCTTCTTCTGGGTAGTAACGATTACCTCGCCCAGGGCTTGTGGGTTTTCCTTCATCACCACCTTCATGTTGTTGTCGTCAGCATCTTTGGTGATGGTGTTGTAACCTATATAAGTAAAGGTGAGTTTGTCGCCATCGTTCACGTTGACGTGGAACTCGCCGTTCAAGTCGGTCTGTACATTCTTGTTGCCGCAGCAAACTACCACGCCCGGCAAAGCCTCGCCCTGTTCGTTGGTCACCTTACCGCTTACGGCATTCACGCCCAATGCTTTAGAATTAGTTTTGTTACCTTCTGGAGTATTGTCTGCTTTCGCCTCCAGACATGTGGCACCCTGCACGAGCAGGGAAGCCATCAATACAATCTTTAATTTGTTCATAACCTATTTATTATCTTGCATAATTTTTTTCGGGTGCAAAAGTAGAATGATTTTGTTACATCACGGTTTCTATCGGATGAAGAAAAGATGAAGTTAAAACCGGTATTTCTTCTTCATTTTTCTTTCATTTCTTTGTAACATGATAGCAATATCCTTTAAATACCTTTGCAGCGGTAAAAAGTATTACAGCTATTTTAATGAAAGAAATGAATAAGGTATTAAGTTTTATTGCGTTGGCATTCCTTGGATGCGGAACGGTTTCTGCCCAGCAGGTGAATGCTTCTAACGTTCAGCGCCCCAAACTGGTAGTGGGTATTGTGGTTGACCAGATGCGATGGGATTATCTCTATCGCTATCAGAAGCGCTATGGAGAAGGTGGATTCAAGCGATTGCTCAACGAGGGCTTCTCTTGCGAAAACACCCGAATTCCCTATGTTCCATCGGTTACAGCCATCGGTCATACTTGTCTCTATACAGGTAGTGTGCCTTCTATCCATGGAATCGCTGGAAACAATTTCGTGAAGAATGGCAAGAAGGTGTATTGCACGGATGATGAAACCGTGAAACCGGTGGGCTCCAACAGTAAGGCGGGCTTGATGTCGCCTAGAAATCTGTGGGTTACGACTCTTGGCGATGAGATGAAGATTGCATCCAACGGAAGGGCCAAGGTGGTGGGTGTGGCCTTGAAAGACCGTGCTTCCATCCTTCCTGCCGGACATAATCCGAACGGTGCCTACTGGTTTGATGATGAGAGCGGCAAGTTCATCACCAGTTCTTATTATATGAACCAGTTGCCCAAGTGGGTGGATGCGTTCAACAGCCAGCATCTGCCTGAGCGTTATCTCTCGGAAAAATGGAACACGCTCTATCCTGAGAATACTTACATAGAGAGTACGGAAGATGAGAACGAGTATGAGGATGGAATCCGTAAGGGTATGAAGGCTACATTGCCGCTCAATCTCCCGGCTCTTTATAAGAAATATGGTTACAGTATTATCCGCAAGACTCCTTTCGGCAATTCGCTGACGATAGATTTGGCGAAGGCTGCGATAGACGGCGAGCAGTTGGGTGCAGATGCAGAAACTGACTTGCTGGCAGTAAGCTGCTCCAGCACCGATTATATCGGTCATCAGGTGGGAACTCATGCGGTAGAGACCGAGGATACGTATCTGCGCCTTGACAAGGCGATAGCCGATTTCCTTTCTTATCTCGATGAGAAGGTGGGTAAGGGCAACTATCTGGTTTTCCTGAGTGCCGATCATGGAGCGATGAACAATGCCCGTTTCCTGCAAGACCGCCGCATTCCTGCGGGCAGTTGGGATGGTGATGCGATGGCTAAGAAATTGAATCAGGCCTTGGCTCAGGAGTATCCTAACGTGGGTGATCTGGTGAAGACCGTGATGAACTATCAGGTGTTCTTCAATCGTAATGTCATCAAGGAAAACAAGTTGGATTTCGCCAAGATCAAGCAGAGCGTGGTGGATGTATTGAAGGAAGATAGCTGCGTGCAGTACGCCTGCGATATGGAGAAGACGATGACCGAGAGCATTCCTGAGGATGTGAAGATGCGCATCGTGAATGGTTACAACCGTGAGCGTAGCGGAGATGTTGCCATCGTTTTGAAGCCGAATTTCTATGCCCACGGCATGAAGGGAACCGATCATGGCGAGTGGAATCCATACGACACCCATATTCCGTTGGTTTTCATGGGTTGGGGAATCCAGCATGGTGCAACCACCAAGCAGACTTTCATGACGGATATTGTGCCAACCATCGCCGCCCTGCTTCATGTTCAGGCGCCAAATGGCTGCGTAGGTCAACCGATATTCTAGCATTTTATTTAGAGCCCTATTCCGAAATCCCGATTCAGGAATAGGGCTCTAATCGTATTCTAACATCATTCTAATAGTTTTCTAATATGCTCCTATCAGAAAAATGACTACCTTTGCCGAAAAAAGGAAATATGATTTTATTTGTAGATTTTCTGGCAAGAATAGGTAGTGCCTTTCTGATGGGTACACTTATCGGTTTGGAGCGACAGTATCGGCAGAGAAATGCCGGACTCCGCACCAACATTCTCGTTTCTGTAGGAGCTGCAGCTTTTACCGTGTTGTCTTATTCCATGACCACGGGCAATGGCGACCCTTCGCGTGTGGCGGCTCAGATAGTTTCGGGTATCGGTTTCCTGGGTGGAGGTTTGATACTGAAGGATGGGTTTAACGTGAGGGGGTTGAATACGGCGGCCACCATATGGTGTTCTGCAGCCTGTGGCACCTTGTCGGGGGTTGGACTGTTCTGGGAATCAGCCATTCTGGTGGTTTGCGTATTGGTTACCCATTGTCTCTTCCGTCCTATCTGTGCCTTTTTGGAAAAGCGGACGGTTGGTGTTTATCATTATTCGCTTCGTGCCGAATGCCAGAGAAAGGCATCAGACAAGATTCAGAAGCTCATCATGGATACGCTTGCCTTTGATCAGGATGTAAAAATTAACTCTTTATTTTATAAGGGAGATGATGAGAATGTGGTGGTGTGCTGCGACATGGAGACATTGGGTGAGCACAGGCTCCTTCTGGATCTCTTGGCTTCCCGTTTACGCTCTTGTCCGGAGGTGATGAGTGTCGGATGGAAGAAGCAGGTTACTCCTCAGGAAGATTTCTAAGCTTTGCTTTTCGGCAGAAATGATCAGCCGACAGTTTTTAATCCTATCTTCATTTTTCTCTAACATCTTTGAAATATGAAACTTATACCTTTGCACTCGGAAAGGGGCGATGAACAGCATCTGCCACTTCGCCAGCAAAATATTAGATGTTTTAAAGATGTAAAAAGAAAAATGAAGGTAATTTTTGTAATTCAAGGAGAGGGTAGAGGTCATCTCACCCAGGCGTTGGCGCTTAAGCAGATGCTTCTGCACGAGGGCCATGAAGTAGTGAAGGTTTTAGTGGGCAAGAGCAAGAACAGGGTGATTCCCGAGTTCTTCCAAGATAAGATAGGTACTCCTATCGAGTTTTTCGACAGTCCGAATTTCTTGCCGTCTAAGGACAATCGCAAGTTCAATCTCCTGCGCTCCCTGGCTTACAATACGTTCTTGGTTCCTGGCTATCTTTCCAGTATCCATTTGATACGAAAGAATATTCAGGAGAGCGGAGCCGACATCATCATCAATTTCTACGAGGTGTTGTGCGGCATTACCTGTTCCCTTTTCCGTTTCGGAATCCCGGAGGTTTGCATCGGTCATCAGTACCTCTTCCTCCATCCCTCTTTCCAGATGCCTGGAAAGTATCCGGTACCTGAATCTTTATTGAAGTTCTTTACCCGTATCACCTGCGTGGGAGCCACAGCCAAGTTGGCGCTCTCTATCCGTGACTACGAGGATGAGCCTGTGCACGGCATCAAGGTGGTTCCACCGTTGCTCCGCCAGGAAGCCAAGACCATCATCCGCCATCATGGCGACTACATCATGGGCTATATGCTCAATGCCGGTTTTGCCGATGATGTAAAGGCTTGGCATGAGGAGCATCCCCATACACATCTCCATTTCTTCTGGGATCAGCCGGATGCGCCCGAAGAACTGAAGGTGGATGATACGCTCACCTTCCATCGCATCAACGACGAGAAGTTCCTCAAGATGATGGCAGGCTGCAAGGCATTCGCCACCACTGCCGGATTCGAGAGTGTCTGCGAAGCGCTCTATATGGGCAAGCCATGCATGCTGATTCCGGCTCATGTAGAGCAGGAATGTAATGCGATGGATGCGGAAAGAGAGATGGCTGGCGTGGTGAGCGAGGATTTCGACATCGATAAACTGAAGGCTTTCGCCCGTGATTACGAGGAGGATGTGGAGTTCAGAATGTGGGAGAACCATGCTGATACCCGAATCATCGCCGCCATAGAAAACGCTTACGATACTTATTATCATAGAAAGGAGAACCAGGCTTATGAAGAAGAAAATGATTCCATTGTTGCTGCTTCTTCCCTTGTTGTTCCTGCTCGCCGTGTATGGCAAGGATAGCAAGAAGGAGGAGTCTCGTGTGGTAGTGATTGCCATTGATGGTTTAAGATGGCAGGAGGTGTTTGAGGGCGCCAGGCGCGACAGTCTGATGCCGTTTCTCTGGGAGATGGGCAGGAAGAAAGGCTGCATGATTGGCAACCGCAACCGGAAATCGAAGATGGAGGTGACCAACGGCATCTGGAAATCCTATGCCGGCTATAGCGAGATGCTCTGTGGAGTAACCGATGATGAGCACATTTTTGATAACCGAAAGCAGTATAACCCCAACCGGTCGGTTCTGGAATTGGCTGAGGCTTGTTCTGAGTATAAGGACCGGGTGAATGCCGTGGCGAGTTGGGATGTGATTCCTTATATCCTGAATTATCGCAGGAGTGAATTGCCGGTGGATTTCCGCTCTCCTCACAGGGTGAGCAAGCAGGTAAGAAACGATAGTGTGACCCTGAACCGCGCCTTGAAGACGCTCAAGGAGAAGCATCCCAAACTTCTCTTCGTAGAGTTTTGCGAGACCGATTATTATGGGCATCATGGCAAATGGAAGGAGTATCTGAATGCTGCCCATCAGAACGATTCGTTTATCCGCCAGTTGTGGGAATGCTGCCAGCAAGACCCATTTTATAAGGGCAACACCACCTTTCTTATCACCTGCGATCATGGCAGGGGAGAAAGCCTGGGTGTTCATGCCAACAGAGGTGAAGTAGATTCCCAGGCTTCCTGGGCGGAACATGGCAGAAGAATCAAGGGCAGCAACCAGACCTGGCTGGTGGCTTTCGGAAAAGACATCCAGCATCTGGGAGAAATGGAAGGAGGCAGAACCATCTACACCAAGCAGGTGGCTCCCACCATCGCCAGCATCCTGAAGGTTCCGTTTACGAATGATAGTCAGCAGCCGGTGGCTTCGCCGATTTATAAGATTCTTAAATAGAAGATTTATAAGATTCTCAAATAGTTTTTTATTTAGCAAGAATAGGATAATAACAAAATAAGATTTTCAGATTATGATAGGATTGTTCAATGAATGTTTTCCACCCGTCATGGATGGCGTTTCACTCACGGTAAGCAATTTGGCTCGCTGCTTTTACCAGCAGGGCAAGGACGTGGCGGTAGTAACCCCGGAAATGCCAGGACTCGATGAGTCTCAGCTCCCTTATTCCGTCTTTCAGTATCGCTCGTTCCCGGTTCCCGGTCGCCATCCTTACCGCTATGGCTTCCCATCGCTCGATTTCAAGTTCCAGAAGCAGGTAGCTGCTCAGAATTTTGAAATCTTACATGCCCATTGTCCTTTCTCTTCGGGTGATTTCGCCCTGAAGACGGCTCACAGGATGGGGATTCCATTGGTGGCAACCTTTCATTCCAAATATCGTGACGATTTTGAACGGGTAATCCCCAACAAGGCTCTGGTGGATTATCTCGTGGGCAAGGTGGTGAAGTTTTACGAGAGCGTAGATGAGGTTTGGGTGCCTCAGGCTTCCGTGGGCGAAACCCTGCGCGAGTATGGCTACAAGGGAACCTTCGAGGTGGTGGATAACGGAACCGAATTTGCCGATGCGCCTTATACCGAGGAGATGAAATGGGCTGCCAAGAAAGAGCTTTATGTGGCAGTAGATGAACCCTTGCTCCTTTTCGTGGGGCAGCATATCTGGGAGAAGAATGTGAAGCTCATCATTGAGGCTTTAGCCAAGGTGAAGGATTTGCCTTATCACGCACTTTTTGTGGGCGATGGTTACGCAAGAACAGAGATGCAGGCGATGGCGGCAAAACTCGGCTTGTCGGGAAACAGCGATTACCGCAAAGATAAGATTACCTTCTTCGGAAGTGTGCAGTCCCGGGAGTTGATGCAGATGATCTATACGGCTTCCGATCTCTTCCTCTTCCCATCCATCTATGATAATGCCCCTCTGGTGGTAAGGGAGGCTGCTTCGCTCCATACGCCTTCTATCGTGGCTAGGGGCAGCAATACGGCGGAAATCATTCAGGATGGAATCAACGGCTTCCTATCGGATAACGACGTGACTGCCTTTGCCAACCGACTCCGTTATATTCTGGAGCGCCCAACCATCATTTCCTGGGCGGCAAAGGGAGCAGCAGAGACCTTGGTGCGCCCTTGGAGTGACATTGCTGTAGAAGTTTTGGATAGATATCAACATTTAATTGACAGACAACAAAATAGATTGGCCATTTAATCGTTATCTTACTATATATAATAAGGTATAGTTTATTTTTGGGATAATATGAAGAAATGGCATTTATGGTTGGCGGCTTCCATCGGACTGGTGGTAATCGCTGGAATGATGATCCGTGAATTTGATGTGGATGCTTTAAGTAAGATAGACCTATCTCCGAGATTTTTCCTGGGGGTAGGTTTGGCTGTATTGCTCTTTGCCGTCCAGAATCTCATGCTCACCCTTCGCTTCCGACATCTTTGTCAGCGCAAGTTGTCGATAGCCGAGGCGTTCCGCATCAATGTACTTTGCGAGTTTACTTCTGCCGTTACTCCTTCGGCGGTGGGCGGAAGCGGTTTGGCTTTTGTCTATCTCAACCGCGAGGGAATTTCGATGGGCAGAAGCATTTTTACTATGTTTGCAGCCCTGCTTGCCGATGAGGCTTTCCTTGCCATCAGCTGCCTGTTGCTCTATTTCTGTGTTCCATCGCATCTCTTGTTTAGTTTGGCAGATGGAGTGGGGATTTCTGCGGATGCTACGAACGAATGGATTAAGGGCGGGGTGCAGGTAATCTTCATCGTCAGCACCCTTATCGTGGCGGTTTGGACAGCCATCCTCTATCTTCTGTTGTTGCATCACCCTCAGATTCTGGGCTGGGTATTGAAGGGATGCTGTAAGATTCCTTTTCTGCATAAATTCCTGCCGAAGGTAGAGAAGTTCTCTGAGGAGATGACGATGGCTTCGAAGGAGGCGAAGCTGGAAGGTGGAAGATTCTGGCTGCAGCTGATGGGTTATACTTCCCTGGCGTGGCTGTCGAGATTCGCCATTGTAGTAGCCATTCTCGTAGCCTTCCATTGTCAGGGCAACATGCTGGTGGCATGGTGCCGTCAATGGGTGATGTGGATGATTTCCATCCTGAGTCCTACGCCTGGCGGAAGCGGCGTGGCGGAGTTGATGTTCCGCCTTTATTATGCCGATTTCCTGCCCGATGCCTCTGTAGCCATCCTTGCCGCCATGCTCTGGCGCGCCATCTTCTATTACCCATTCCTGGTGATGGGCACCCTGGTTTTGCCGAAATGGATTGCTAGGAAATAAGAATGAGGAATCTTTCTTGCTTAAGATTTTCGTCTATACACGAAAAAAATGATAAAAATGAGGAAATTTTCGTCTATGGACGAAAATCTTGTTAAAAACAGAGATATTTTCGTCTATACACGAAAAAAATGCTATCTTTGCACAAAAAATCGAGTATGAACGAAAATATAGAATCAGTAAAGAAATATAATCTTTGGTTTGGTAACACCATCGATTGCGGTTTTCCCCGTCCACTTTATACCGAAAGTGTCGCTTCGTATCTTGGCAGCAAGGTGGTGAAGGTACTTACGGGACAGCGACGTGTGGGAAAAAGTTATATATTGCGTCAAACAGCCATGCATCTTGTGCAACAGGGGGTCAGCAGCAATAACATTGTCTTTATCAACCGAGAACTGACGGCGTTCGATTTTATAGAGAACTATAAGGATTTGGATAATTTTATCCGTCTGTACCGGGAGGAATTAAAACCTGAAGGACGAATTTACATCTTTATAGATGAAGTGCAGGATATTGATGGTTGGGAACGTGTAGTCAACTCGTTGTCTCAGGATTATACTGAAGATTACGAGATATTTATCACAGGTTCTAATTCTAAGATGTTCTCAGGAGAATTATCCACTCTTCTATCTGGTAGATATGTGGAATTTCACATATTCCCTTTGTCTTACGAGGAATATGCAAGCATTCATCAGCTCCCTGTCGGCAGAGAGAGTTATTTGAAGTATATGGCTGATGGAGGTTATCCGGAACTCGTGCATTTCCAGTCTTCCGATGTAAAGCGTAACTATATTTCGGGATTGAAGGATACGGTATTACTGAAAGACATCATACGCAGATATACGATTCGCGATGTACGATTACTCGAAGATTTGTTTGCCTATCTGGTTAATAATTCTTCCAATCTTCTTTCTGTTGCCAATATTACCAACTTCATAAAAAGTAAAGGGCGCAAGACTTCGTATGATACAGTATCTCTATATTTGGGCTATATAGAAGAAGTTTATCTTGCACATCGTGCTTTGCGCTATAATATCAAAGGGAAGGAGATTCTCTCTGGCAGTTGTAAATACTATATGAACGATTTGTCGTTCAAAAATTATCTCTATGCCGGATTCGGATATGGAGCGGGGTATCTGTTGGAGAATCTCGTTTATCTGGATCTGTTACGTCATGGATATGATGTGTATGTGGGGAGTATTAAGGATAAAGAGGTTGATTTTGTTGCCATCAAGAACGATCGTATTATCTATGTACAAGCCACTTATATGCTTGTAGATGAGCAGACGATAGAGCGTGAATATGCTCCGTTGGAAAGTATAGCAGATAACTATGAAAAAGTTGTAGTATCGCTTGACGATCTTAAGTTGCCTTCTCGCAAGGGTATTACGCATGTAAGGGCATGGGAATTGTCTCAGATGCTATAGTTTCATTCCGAATAGTAGGTAGTTGTTATTTTATCATATAAAAGGTGTACATCATTTTCTTCTAAAAACTAAGATGATGTACACCTTTTGTTAAATCTTTCTCTTCCTTTAGAAACTGACATAGAGTCGGGCACTAAGTGCCGTGAAATCTCCATTGTCGTTTTTGATGTATTGGAACGATGGCTGAAGGGAGATGGATTCCGTCAGCTGTCTTTTCCACGTTACTTCCAGCGAATACTCAGAACCCTGCTGGAAGCGGGCGTACTGGCCCGACAAGCCGCACTCGTTCTTCTCGTCCTGATAGGCGCCACCCAGTTCTGCGTATCGGTAGCAGGCATTCTCATGACTGGTGTTCTCTGAATATTGCACCATGCAGGAAATGTTCTTATCGCCAGCTGTCCATACGCTCTGTTCGCCATAAACCCACCAGGCACCGGTAACCTTGCCCTTGGATTCATCGGCAGAAACCATTTCGCCATCCTCGTTGATCGGATATTGACGGGTATGAACGGCAACACCCGCAAAATATTTTCCTCCTTTATCATTATACTCCATCTGCGACATGTTGAAGATTCCATCCTTCTTCGGGCGAACCACGAAAGGATTGTCGTGGGCTTTCCATCCACTATATCCTGCACCATTATTCAGGCTGTTTCTGAAAGTCCATTTCCCCTTCGTAACATCAAAGTAAAGGGTCAAGCCAGAATGCGGATAGTTGGCTATCGGATAGCTGGATCCTATGGTAGGGAAGATTCCCTCCGAACTGTTCAGGAAAAGCGAGGTAACGCGAGATGTGAAGAAATCCTCGTTCACATTCCTTACACCCACAAACAGATGCCCCGAATTCCATTCGTGCATGTAGCCCAATACGGCAAGCAGGGCAAAATGATTATCTTCATCTATGTTAGAAAATCCCTGCCAGTCATCAATAATGCCATCGTTGGTCTTTGCAACATGCAGCGTTGCCGCCTCAAACGAATCCTTTCCTTTTCCAATAGGTACACTCAGTTCCAATCTCAGCTGATTCACCAGATTGGTGTTCCTGTTCATATCCCATTGCCATTCTGAAATATATTGTCCGTTAAAGCTCTGTGCATGAGCAAGGCAGATATTGATGCAGCCTAAAATAATAAAAATAATTCTCTTCATTTCTTAATGTTTTGTATAATTCTTGATGTTTTTGTATCATTTCTTGTTCGCTTGCCCGCCGCCTGCAGGCACCTCTTTAATTCACGCTGCAAAGGTAGTGGATATTTCAATATCCTGCAATACTTAATAGTCGGTATTTTTATTTCTTCTAAATAAAAGGGCTTTCTTCTTTATCCCCATTTCTAGGTATTTTTTATTCCTTCTAAATAATTAGAGTTCCGTCTAATCCCTATTTCTAGGTAATCAAACGGAACAAACAATAAACATTTTCCTCAGTTACAACCAGTGCTTGAAGACTCTGATGTAAAGAGTTTTAAGCCATTGTGTCAATACGCAGTAAGAAAGCAGAATGCCAACCAGCCATGGGAAGTAAGTCCAAGGCAGAGGCGTTAAGCCTATCGAACTGCCGAATGAGGTGAACGGAATGCAGATGCCGACAGCCATGATGGAGAAGGTCATCAGCATCACAGGCCATGAGGCTGAACTCTGGATAAACGGAACCTTGCGGGTGCGGATCATGTGAACGATGAGCGTCTGGGAGAGCAGGCCCTCGATAAACCAGCCCGACTGGAAGAGGGATTCCATATCCGGACCCTGGCACTTGAACACCCACCACATCACCATGTAGGTGGCAATATCGAATATCGAACTGATGGGTCCAATCCAAATCATGAATCGGCTCAAATCGCCCGAATCCCACACACGTGGCTTGGCGAGATATTCCCTGTCCATACGGTCGAAAGGTATGGTGGTCTGCGAAATATCATAAAGCAGATTCTGAATGAGCAGATGGATAGGAAGCATCGGCAGGAAAGGCAGGAAGGCACTCGCCGCCAGCACGCTGAACATGTTGCCGAAGTTGGAACTAGCCGTCATCTTCACGTATTTCACGATGTTGCCGAAGGTCTTTCTGCCTTCAAGCACTCCGTTCTCCAAAACCATCAGGTCTTTCTCCAGGAGGATGATGTCGGCACTCTCCTTGGCAATATCCACAGCCGAATCTACCGAGATTCCGATGTCTGATTCTCGCAAGGCAGCTGCGTCGTTGATTCCGTCGCCCAGGAAGCCCACGGTGTTGTTCTTCTTCTTCTGCAGGAGCTGGATGATTTCCGATTTCTGCATCGGGGTAAGCTTAGAGAAAATACTGCATTTTCCCACTGCTTCCTGCTTGGCTTCCTGACTCATATTTTCGAGTTCCGGACCCGTAACTGAAGCGGAAGTATTGATTCCCACCTGTCGGGAAATCGCCTTTACCACCGCCTCGTTGTCTCCCGAAAGCACCTTTACTTCCACGCCGTGCTCGTGCAACTGCTTGATGGCCTGGGAAGCCGATTCCTTTGGAGGGTCGAGGAAGGCGAGATAGCCAATGAGCACCATCTCCTTCTCGTCTTCGATGGCAAAGTTGTTCTCCTTGCTCAGGAAACTCTTCTGCGCCAGTGCCAGCACTCTCATGCCCTGCGCATTCATCTCCTTCACGAATTTCTGTGCCTTGCTTCGCATGCTGTCTGTTAATGGCTGCACCTTTCCATCGAATTCCGCAAAGCTGCAAACTGTCAGCATTTCTTCTACGGCTCCCTTGGTGATGATCTGTCGCTTGCCGTTCTTGTCTTCCACCACCACCGACATGCGTCTTCTGGTGAAATCGAACGGAATCTCATCTACCTTTTTATATGAGCTGCTCAGCGATTCCAGTCCCAGCTCCTTCACGTGCGAGAGGATGGCGCGGTCCATCAGGTTCTTCAGTCCCGTCTGGAAATAACTGTTGAAATAAGCGTGGCGCAGGATGCGGTTTTCCTTGTCCTCGGTTCCATCCACGTTCACGTGGCGTTCCAATACGATGTGGTCCTGCGTCAGGGTGCCCGTCTTGTCGGTACAGAGGATGTTCATGGCACCGAAATTCTGAATGGCGTTCAGGTCCTTCACGATGGTTTTCTTGCGCGACATGACCATCGCTCCTTTCGAGAGGTTGGCGGTAACGATCATCGGTAACATTTCTGGAGTCAGTCCCACGGCCACGGAGATGGCGAAGATGAAGGCCTCCATCCAGTCGCCCTTCGTAATGCCGTTGACCAGGAACACGATAGGCACCATTACGAGCATGAAGCGGATGAGCAGCAGACTCACTTTGGTGATTCCCTTGTCGAAAGCCGTGGCTGCACGATGGCCCGCCACGTTCTTGGCGATGGTTCCCAGATAGGTGTGGTTGCCGGTGGCAAAGACGATGCCTTTTGCCGAACCGCTCACCACGTTGGACCCCATGAAGCAGATGTTATCGAGGTCAACGATGCTGCCCGTATGGTTGCGGTCTTGAGAAAGATTCGGGAATTTCTCGATGGAATCTGATTCGCCTGTCAAGCTGGATTGGCTGACGAACAAATCCTTGGATTCGATAATGCGGACGTCGGCAGGAATCATGTCGCCGGCAGAGAGTATGATGAGGTCGCCGGGTACCAGTTCCTCGTTGCTGATTTCATCGCCTGGAGTTCCACCACGGGTGGTAGAACCGAGTCGCACCACATAACAGGTATTGGTCACCATCTTCTGCAAGGCCTCGCTGGAGCGGTTGGCTTTCCATTCCTGCACAAAACGGAGGATGGCGCTCAGGATAATCATGGTCGAGACAACGATGATGGAAGTCCAGTCCTGGTCGCCAGGATCAGCCATCCACACATCCATCACGTAGGAGATGGCCACCAGGGCGGTGAGCACGCCTACGAACGGATTGATAAACGCCTTGGCAAGCATCACGAGCGGCTTTTTCTTCTGCTCGTGTACAATCTCGTTCTTGCCATAGAGCGACTGTCTCTTCTCTACTTCTTCATCGGTGAGTCCCAATGAGGTAGTCTGGAAGTAAGTGAGCACTGTGTTGAGTGGTGCCTTTGCAGCCATCAGTACCGTCTCGGTATTGAAAGCCATTTTTCTGATGTTCTTTTTCTTCTTCCACATAATTGCTTTACTTTTACTTGATGTGAATTATTGTTTTGCGGTTGCAAAGGTAAGCAAACTATGTGGAAGAAGCCGTTAGAAAAGAATTAGAATGGTATTAGAAAGCTATTAGAGAATCTGTAAATATCTTAAATATAGGGAGATAACTCTATACTCGAATGCTGAATATCTAAGATAACTTTAGATATGCGGAATCTCGACAACGAAGATGGTTCCCTTGCCCTGCTCCGAATGCACGGCGATGTTGCCATCGTGCAGATGGATAATCTTATGGGCCAGTGTCATTCCGATGCCGTAGCCTTCCACTTCCTTCTTGTCTTTTCTTTCTCCTCTATAGAATAAGGTGAAGAGATTCTCCTTATCCTTTGCCGACATTCCAAAACCGGTGTCTGCCATGCGGACGATGCTCCATTTATCTCTGAAGGAAATCTGAACGATGGAAGAATGATTCTCCGAATACTTGCAGTTGTTCTCTATCAGATTCGAGAAGGCGATGTTCAGCAGATAAGGGTTGCCGAGGACGGTAATCAGACAGTCATCATCTTCTTCCTCGTTAGAGAAGAGCAGGTCGATGCTGTATTCCGGATGCGCCCGCAGGATGAGTTCTCTTACATCTAACAAAAGTTCATCCAGGCGAACTTCTCGCATGCTGATTTCCTCCTTGCCGTAATCCGCCTTTGCCAGGTTCAGCAAACCGTCTATCAGTCGGGTCATTCGCTTGGCGTCCTGCTGCATGTTCTGCATGGCGAGCCGGTACTGCTCGTTGGTTCGTTCTTTCTGCAGCGAAACGTCGATTTCGGCAGTCAGGGCAGCCAGAGGCGTGCGGAGCTCGTGAGAAACGTTGCTCACAAACTGCTTCTGTGAATTGAAGGAAATCTCCAGTCGCTTGAGCAGTTCATTAAAGGCGATGCTCAGTTCGCCCAACTCGTCTTTTTCGTTCTTCACGGGGATGCGGCGGTCGATGTGGGAAGCGGTAATGGTTTCAGCCTCGTTCACGATGTTTCTTATCGGTTTGAGTGAGAGCCTAGCCAGAACATAGCCGGCGATGAAGAGCATCGACAATCCGATGATGAAGAGGCAGATAAGGGTTTCCTGAAGTCCCACCAGGTTGTCGTAGCCGTAGCCGTCATAAGCGGCAGCCGTAACAATATAATCCTTTCCCTTGTATTGGAAAACCATTCCTATGCCCTGGTATTTTCCGATGTGAAATTCAATTTCCTTTTTCTGAAGGATTTCCTTGATCATCCCTTCGGTTTCCTTCACGATGTCGTTGTGGATGGCGTCGTGGTAGAGCATGTGGAAATCGGTGGTATAGACGGCAACCTCTACCTCGTTGATAAACTTCTGGTTGTTCAGATAAACCGACTGCATGGTCTTGGCATCTACCTGTCTTGCCAAGAAAAGATTGGCCTTGGTAATGCCTTCGCTCTTCAGGTTTCTGAAGAAAGTCTGGTCGCGTGTATGTTCGCTGACCAGGTAAATGAGCACCATGCAAAGCAGAAAGATGGTTGCCGTAACGCAGGTGTATTTCAGGGTGAGGGCAGTTCTGATCTTCATATCTCTGTCTGATTTTATCTGATTATATTCAAATTTTTATTCGGTTTATTCGGTTTATCTGTTTAGAATCGTTACATCTTATCCGTTAGGATGAATCCGACTCCCGGCTTGGTATGAATCAGTTTCACATCGAAGTTCTTATCCATTTTCTTTCTCAGATAGTTGATATAGACATCGATGAAATTGGTGCCCGTATCGAAATGGGTGTTCCAAACCTTTTCGGCTATTTCCACTCTGCTCACAACCTTTTCTGCATTCTCCACCAGATAAACCAGCAGGTTGTATTCCTTAGGCGAAAGCTTGATAGGTTCGCCGTTTCGAGTTACTTCCTGTCGTTCCAAATTGATGCACAGATCGGCGTATGAAATCTCCTTCACCACATCAACCTTAGCCACGGCTCGTCTTTTCAGCAGCACTCTTACTCTCGCCAGCAGCTCTCTGAAATCGAATGGCTTCACCATGTAGTCGTCGGCTCCCACATCGAAACCTTCCAGCTTGTCATCGGCGGTTCCCAGAGCCGTGAGCATCAGAATAGGGATTTCTTCATCCGCCTTTCTGATTTTCTGGCAGAGTTCGAAACCATTGAGCTTCGGCAGGATGATGTCTGAGATAATCAGTTGGAAATCATTCGATTGAAACAGTCTCCATCCCATCTCACCATCGTAAGCCACCAGAACCTGATAGCCGTTCTCTTCCAGACCGATTTTCAATAAATCAGCCACTCGCTTTTCGTCTTCTATCACTAAAATCTTAATCATACTATTACCTGGGTTTTAATCATACGATTTTCTATATCCTAATCATATTCCAATGATTCTTTGTAACCTGCAAAAGTACATCAATTTTATAGATTCCTATGAATCTTATCTTTTTATTATGGAAAATTAACCGTAATATATTTAAAAGTCTTTGCCTTATCAGATATT
>ERZ1026898.587-NODE-587-length-21125-cov-69.896535_pt1 | contig 21125 bp, 28 predicted proteins | sample MGYA00380178_ERZ1026898 | MGnify/ENA primary metagenome ERZ1026898 (study PRJEB33269, sample SAMEA4719814) | human gut metagenome | biome: human-associated habitat; feature: organic feature; material: feces | place: Cameroon | collected 2013-10 ... | reverse complement strand
GCAATAAATTGCGCTTCTGGTAAGTGGGTTACTACTAAAGCAAAAGCCTCATTACATAAAGGTGTATGGATAGTAATAGGTAAAGTATCATATGCGGCGGCGGCTGGCAAGAGAAGAGGTATCCGCATTTACAATAATACTGATGCTACTGCTTATGCTTCTGGACAGTACGTTTATGGTGGTTCAACTACCTCACAAACAATATATGTTAATGCTACAATGATACTTAATATTTCATCTACTAAAGAAATTGCAATACAAGCTTACCAAGATACAGGAAATAACTTAAATGTAACAGAAGCAATTTTACAAGCTGTATGTGTAGGATAGGGAGGTAACAATGGACTTAACAGCAATAACTAACGTAATATCAACAGTGGGCTTTCCAATAGCTTGTGTAATTGTATTAGGTTTCTTTATCTATCAAGTGTGGCAAAGAGAAACGACTAACTTTGAGAACCAGATACAGACAATACAAGAGAAATGTTCCATTAGAGAAGAGAAGCTCTACAAGGAGATAGCAGAGAACCGCGCAGTAAACCAAAAGGCAATAGAAACAATAGCCACATATGCGGAAAAGCTAACTTCTATTCAAGATGATGTAAAGGACATTAAGACTGATATTATTGAAATTAAGGCTCGACAATAAAATGCGAATGTGCTAAAATAAGAACTGGAAATAAGATGCTCAGGTGTTGGACAATAAGATGCCTAACACCGAAAAAAACCAGTAACTATGCGGGTTCGCGAATTAGCGGGTTCGGTATCTGATGGATATGAAGATGCCTAAATTTGCTTGAAATTATAAGATGCCGAACCCAGTAATTATGCGGGGTTCGGCGTTTTTTTGTCTTCTACTTGTGCATCTTATGTTCTGGTGATACAATAAAATAAGAGTACCAGAATTTAGGCATTTTATTAGGAGGTCTTGAAAAAATGGCAAAGAGAAGAATGAAAGTTTCACAGGAAGAAATAGGCACTACTTTTAATGACGCACTGGCTGAGTTTATAGAAGCTAAGGAACTACAGAACTGCACTCAAAAGACAATAGGCAATTATCAATATGCAATAGAAAAGTTTGCAGAATATAACGACTTTGATGATGAAACTCTGGTTTCTGAATGCACTCAAGGAATATGCAACAAATACAAAAACCACTTACTCAAACAAGATATTAGCTTTAACTCAGTAAATGGCTATGTCCGCAGTATCAGAACTTTTCTCTATTGGTGCGAGCGCAAAGAGTATATCCAAGAGCATATAGAACTAAAGGACGTAAAGGGACAAGCTAAGAAAATTAAGTATTATACAGAGGACGAAATGAAAAACTTACTTCAAAAGCCAGTAGGCAACAATAATTATGGGGCTTGGCGTATGTGGGCGGTAATAAGCTTTATCTATGCTACTGGGGCAAGGGCGCAGTCTGTATGTGATGTAAAAATGGAAGACTTAGACTTTTACAAAAAGGAAATTACCTTTACCCACCAGAAGAACAAAAGCTTGTTAGTATTGCCAATGTCCGAAGCACTTGAGCGCACATTAAAAGAATATATCCGCAAATGTCACCTCCAACAGGAAGAATACTTATTCCCTACAATTACTGGGGAACAGCTTCACCCGCATACACTAAATACTGCTATTCGTAGCTATTGCGCGGCGCGCGATATACCGATGCGCGGTATCCACGCTATAAGACACGCATTTGCAAGCCAGTACATCCGCAATGGCGGCAACCCTGTTAAGTTACAGAAGATACTTAACCACTCTTCTTTTAAAATGACAGAGCGCTATTTACATCTTTTTGGCGAAGACTTGAAAGTAGACTATTCAGACTTCTCACCTCTGGACACAGCTACAAAAGCCAAAAGTAGAACAAAAAGAGTTGGACGCTCTTAAAAGCCTTTTTGAGACGTTTTTGCGGCGCGCCGCATAAAGTATACCTTAACGCGTATAAAGTGGCTTAAAACGCAAAATACAAGCTCTGAGGGGCAATTAAAAAAGAGAGAGGAACAAACCTCTCTCTTTTTTTTTTACTTAAAGCGCATTAATTCTATCAAACATAGTTTTCTTTTTCTCTTTTTTCTTATATCCCATAAATTTCTCTAAGAACTCAAACTTTAACTGCACGAAACTAATAGGACGTGTCTCAATTCTTGGTTTCTGAGTCTTATCCGCCTTTTTGTTTTCACCTCTTGGATATACCTTGTACTCAGTTTCTTTAGCCGCAGTCTTCTTTAACCAAGCAACTTGGTCATTCTCTTGACACCACTCAATAATGTCGTCAATATTCCAGTCTTTATAGTCTCTCTCTTCTTTTGGAATACTTCTGTCAACTTTACTCTGTTTTTTAGCCATATCCGCTACCTCCTTAATAGTTTTCTATAATTATAAGGGACTTGTGAAAAACTGTCAATGTTTTTTGCCTTTCATAAAATTTTTTTGTATAATATTAATAGACAGTGGGGCAAAGTAAGTAAAACTCACTGTTACTAACTCTATATTATGGTGAGGGATAGAAATTTTATTTCTTTCTGCAAAAATTTTTTGGACAGCGCAAGTTAATGATACTCATTTAATTTGCATATATCCATGAGAGGAAAAGAAAACCTCTCCTTTAAAAGCCGATACATAGGCATTTATTATTACTCCTTTCTCTTATTAATATATATAAAAGGTAGAGGGTAGAGCTATTGCGCCTACCCTTTATTTTTTATGGGATAGTGGGTAACAAAAATTAGGAGGAAAACATAATGTATTTAGAGAAAAGAACAAACCGCATAAGTTTTAGGGTTAGTGATAGCCAAAAGGAAGAAGTAGAAAAAGCAATGGCGGAACGCCGCATAAAAAGCCTTACTGAGTTTATGTTAGTTCTATTGGAAGAGAATAACATTATCAGTAGTAAGGAATAATAAGTTTCACGTGAAACATTTTACTAATATCAAATAACTAAAAGGGCATAAGGAGATAAACAACTATGAAAAAACGTTATATAGTATATAGACTTAGTGTAGCTGATGAATTAGTAAGCATGGGCTATGAAGTAATAGGACTTGGGGTTAATATAAGAAACCCTAAATACAAGGTATTCTTCTTTGAGGATACAGAAGAACTTAGAGCGGCAGTTGCTAAGGTAACTGCTTCTCTCAAGCAGAAATAAGAAAAATTCCTCACTTCCTTTCCCGACATTTAGAATTAAATATATATCGTGGGAAAGGAAGTGAGGAAAAAATATACTTTTAATATTTTTACTAAGAACAATACAGGAGGTTTCAGCATGAAACAATTAGAACTAAACCAAGTAATTACAAGAGATGAAATGGGCGCTTTATTAAGTATAGACTTAAAAGATAAGAACTTTGCCCGCACAGTAACTAATATCCTTAATAGATGGGGATATGAGGCAGAGAAGCTACCAAAGAAGAGATATAAAATTATCCGCGTCCCGCAGACACCAGAAGAGAAGTTGAATGAGCTACTGGTTAGAAAATTCAATATGGATATTCATACAGAAACTTATGCTTTTGGAGTATTTGTAATGGAATTAGCTGAGAATGTAGAGTTTGCGGCAATGCCTTGGGAAAAACGTGTACAGGAATTAAAAGAGTTTTATGATATTGATATTACAGACAGAACCTTGAAAAGCTGGGCTAAACGCCTCATGGAAGCTGGCATTATCGCAAAAGACAATAACGATAAAGTTGAGTGGGTTACTGTAGTTAAAGGAAAAGAAAAAGAGAGATATACAGTAGAACAATTCGAGAAAGAATATAGCGGTTTATCTATTAAAGAATATAAAGAAATGAGAATGAAACTCATTAAGGAATACCAACAGCAAGGAATGTCTTTTAAAGAAGCCTATCCTAAAGCCGTATTTAATGATATTTTTAAAGGTGAATACTCTAAAAAGTATGAAGGTGTTCTGTTATATAAATGCGCTACTTTAACATTTAGTGCTTTTGGAGAAGTAGTAAGCCATGAGGAAATAGAAGAAATATTCGACTTATGCGCTGAAATTGCGGACAGCGAGCCTTTTGAAACTGCTGTAGTAGAAGTATTCGGTACAAGACTGGAAAGAATACCTGTCCAAAAGGTAAAAGTAGAGGAACGCGGCTGGAAGTCTTGCGATAATAATGGAGAATTTAATTTTTAGGAGGAATAATAATGGATAAAAAAGAAAAAATTGCGGCGTATGTTAAGGCTTATAAAGAAGTATTTAAACAGTATTGTTTCTTGTCTGAATATATTAATGAAGACTTATTTATTGAATTAATAAATACTTATGAAGAGTTATTTATATTTGTCTTAGATATAGATGATAACGAAACATTTATAGATATAGACTTTGTAGAAGAGCCAACAGAAGAAATAGTGAATAAAATATGCGGTGAGTGCTTATTACCAGAGCCGCATACACTAAGAGAAAAAGTTGAAATGTATATTGATACAATGAATACAAGTAATGATATACAAGAAGAATTAAAAGATATATTTACTTATCATGGGTTTGAAACATTATTAAAGCCATATTGGAATATAGAAAATAATATGTTAGATATACCAGAGCATAAAAAAGAAACTTTATTCTACTATGTAGATAAAATTCCAAAAGAGAAACTAATAAATATAATTGCGGGATAGCCTTTCCCGCACTTCTGGCGCGTTCCCTATTTTTTGGAAATACTTAAAAATTTTGATATTATATATTTATAAAGAAAAAGAAATAAAAATTTTCGGGCAGAGCCATTAAATTTGTCTAACAGAAACTTTATATACTAATGAAGAGGAAAGAACCTCTACTAAAATTAATTCAAATAAAGGAGATAAACATTATGAAAGGTTTTTCATGGAAAAGAGCATTAGGAATTACAGGAGCTAAAAACAAGATAGCGCGCAAGACAGGTATCCCAACTACTAAGGCTGGGCGCAAGCGCAAACTCGATAATATGACTTCTCTTTCCTACTGGTTAAGAAAGTTATCTAAATAATTCAAAGAAGGAGATAAGCGTTATGTATAAAGAATTAGAAGAAAGAAGAAATAACCTTGTTAATGAGGTTAATAAAATAATAGAAAACAACTTCAATTATGAAGAAGATAAGTTCCAAGAGCTAACAGATGAAGCCGCCAAACTTAATTGCGGCACTGTCTTAGCTACTCTGGTAGGCATTAAGTACCTAAAACAAAGAGAGGTAGCTTAATGAAATTATATTATACATACAACCAAAGAAAATGCGAATTGATAGAAGAGAGAGGCGTTAAGCCTCTCTTTTTTTGTGGAGATAGAACTTACTACAAGTTCAATAAACAAATAAAGGAAGCGTTAGAAGAGTACGACATAGAAAGAGCTTTTTACGAATTTCCAGTGCGCCGCCGCAAATAAAACCTTGGGCGTTCCTATTCAATTTCCTTTTGGAATTTTTTAAGTTTCCATGAGGGACAACTAATTAAATTAAGGAGGACGAGCGCATGAATGAATTATTTTATTGTTATTCAGTAGGACTAAAGCATTTCTTGAAAATACGACACATTAGCTTTATCACTACTGGAATACATCCTAACGGCAATTCTTATTGGACATATGCCAAGACAGACGAACTAACAAAAGCTCTGGACGAATGGAGCTACTATAAAACAATTTTTCCAAAGGCAAAAGCATAATTAAAGCTTCTGCCTTTTTTTAATATTTGAAGGAGGCAGAAGGTATGAATAATTTAACATGGGAAAGCCAAAAGAAAGTTGGAGATATAGGAGAGAAGAAAGTGCGGGACTTGATGCGCGCCAGAGGGCATGAGGTAGAGAACTTGGCGGACGACCCGCAATACTGGGATAAAGATATTGATATGCGGGTTAGCGGGCAGACGGTGGAAGTGAAGACAGATAATGTGATGCACCGCACAGGAAACCTCTTTATTGAGTATGAAACTCTTTGTGCTTCTGGAGAAATTCATAAAGGTTGGTTTGAAATAACAGAAGCACAATATTTATTTTATTTAGACAACGTAAACGAAATTTTGCACATTTATGACATGGGCGAGTTAAAAGAGTATGTAAACCAAAAGCGCAGATACTTAGAGAAGAAATGTCTTTCTTTTGCTTCTGGCAAGGAAGTTTGGGGATACCTTTTACCTTATGGAAGAATAGCCCATGCAACAATAAATTTAAAGGAGGCGAGTGCATGGCAAAAATTAAGTTTAGCGGCTTAGATGGAAAAACATATGATATTAGCCCATTACATATGGAGTTTATAGAAACTTATATGTCTAATGGATATAATGCCACACAAGCCTATATGGAAGTATTTAAAAACAAGAATAGAGCAACTGCAACAAGTGCGGCTGTAAAAATAATGGCAAGACCAGACGCTAAAGCTTACTTAGCAAAGCGCAGTAAGGAAATGTTTGAGTCATTACATATTACTGCGGAGCGCATTATAGAAGAACTGGCTAAAGTTGGCTTTGTTCCAGTAGAGAGCGATAAAGTAGCGCCGCAAGTAAAGGTACAGGCGTTAGACAAGCTATCTAAGATATATGGGCTTTATGAGCAAAAGAAAGAAGAAGCGCCGCAACAAATTCATATAAAGATAGAGGAATAAGCTATGGAATTAATTATAAATAAGAATGTGTTTAATGAAGCTTATTTTCCTTTCCTTCTGGAATATTCCAAAAGGTACGAAATATGGTACGGCGGAGCGGGAAGCGGCAAGAGTCATTTTCTGGCGCAGAAGCTTATCATTAAGGCAATTAACGATAAGCGCAAGATATTATGTTTGCGCAAGGTAGATAAGACAGTTGCTAATTCAGTATTCCAGATATTGAAAGAACAACTTTCCTTCTTTCATCTTCTGGACAAATGTAAAGTTAATAAAAGTAATTATTCAATAGAGCTTCCTAATGGCTCTATTTTTTTATGCACAGGTTTACAGGATGTGGAGCGCTTAAAAAGTATTGTAGGCATTACAGATGTATGGCTTGAAGAAGCTACGGAAATGATACAAGACGACTTCAACCAATTAGACTTGCGTTTACGGCATCCAACCGCCAGCGCGCAAACTATCTATCTGTCATTCAACCCAGTAAGTAAAGTTAACTGGTGCTATAAGCTTTTCTTCAATGATGAATATGAGGACGAAAACCAGAAGCAAGAGTTAGAGAAGTTTAGAGAGAAGTGCGAAATACATAAGACAACTTACCAAGACAACAGGTTCTTGCCGCAAGCATATGTAGACAGTTTATTAAGCTTGCGCGCAACTAACCCGGCTTACTTTACTATTTATGCTCTTGGAGAGTTTGGAAGCTTATCTAAGCTTGTTTATACCAACTGGCAGAGTTTTGAGTTTAACCATAAGGACATTAACGGAGAGTTAATTTGCGGGCTTGACTGGGGCTTTACTAATGATACAACCGCCTTTATTGCTTCTCTACTGGTTGAAGAGGAAAAGCGCATTTATATCTTCCAAGAGTGGGGAGATACAGGGTTAGTTAATTCAGAGATAGCAGACAAGATAAAAGAGCTGGGCTTTTCCAAAAGCACAATAATTGCGGACAGCGCAGAGCAGAAGTCAATAGAGGAAGTAAAACGTGAAGGACTTATTAGAATTAAGCCTTCTGTAAAGGGCGCTGGAAGTATCTTACAAGGGATACAGAAGCTTCAACAATATGAATTAATTGTACATCCCTCTTGCCGCAAAACCTTAGAAGAATTGAAAGCCTACTGTTGGCGCAAAGATAAAAAAACTAATGAGTATGTCAATGAACCAGAAGACAGGAATAACCACTTCTTAGATGCTCTGCGGTATTCCCTCCAATGCGTCAATGAAAGCGGCAGAGTTCAATTTATTGATAAGAATTTCTTTATTTAAGGAGGCTTACAGAAATGAAATTTAATTTATCTATTGATACAGAATTAGATACAACTGTATTAAAAAAGATATTGGAAAAAGATAAAGCTGATACAGCGAGATATGTAAAGCTTGAAAATTATTACCGCGGACAACATACCGCTATCCTCAGTAAGAAGGTTAGCAATAGCGCCGCCCCAAACAATAAGATAGTTAACCCATATCCAAGTTATATTGTTGATACGTTAAGCGGTTACATGGTGGGCGAACCTATTACATATTCTTCAACAGATGAGGATGCGCTGGCGGCTCTGGTAGACGTACTTAGCTACAATGATGGCGCGGCTGAGGATATGAGTATTGCAAGAGACTTGAGTATATATGGAAGCGCATACGAACTATTATACATTGATGCTCTTGGAGATACACGTTTCATTAAGGTTTCCGCCAGAGACATGATAATTATTTATGACGATACAATAGAACAGAACATTATCTATGCCATTAGAAAAGTGCCATGTTATGACATTGTTAAGGATAAGCACTATAACAAAATAGAGGTTTATTCTGCGGAAAGTATTAAATATTATACTGCGGATGAAGCATTCAGCACTATTACTTTTAAAGAGGAAAAACCGCATTTCTTCGGTGATGTTCCAGTAGTAGAGTATAAAAATAATGAAATGGAAATAGGAGACTATGAAACTATTATTCCTCTTATTGACGCTTACGACAGGTTGGAGAGTGATAGCTTAGATGACTATGACTCATTTGTTGATGCTTATATGATACTGCGCGGGGTTAACTTAGGTAACTCAGAAGAGGATATGCGGGACGCAGTTAAAAAGTTCCAAGAGCAAAGAGTAATGGTATTCCCAGACGGCGAGTCTTCTGTAGAGTATCTTACTAAGGACAGCTCAGATACAATAGTCGAAAACTTGAAGAACCGCATTTCCGCAGATATTCATAAATTCGCTAAAGTTCCAGACTTGGCGGACAAGGAATTTGCTTCTAATGCTTCTGGAATTGCTATCAAATTTAAGCTTTACGGCACAGAAACACTTGTAGCTAATAAGGAACGTTTCTTCTTAAAAGGCTTACAGCGCCGCATTGAACTTATCTTTAATATCCTAAACATTAAAGGTAACTCTTACTCTTGGCAAGACATTGAAGTGCAGTTTACCAGAAATGTACCAACAAACGAGAGTGAAATTGCGGATGTGGTACAGAAACTTAGCGGAACTGTATCTACAGAAACATTACTTGCACAAATTCCTTTTGTAACTGACGTAGGAGCTGAGATGGAAAAACTTGAAGGGGATAAGTCAAGAAACCCTTTCTATAATTTAGCCCTTGAGACAGAAGGAGTGAGTGAGGATGAAGAAGTATAGAAGCTCTAAAGGTGGCTACTATCACAACCAACCGCACAAGTCTTATTGGACACAGAGAAGTAAAGAGAGGCTATCAGAAAGCTTCTCTTCTTCTGACAAAGTAAATGAATATATAACCCAGCAATATCAACAGTGCTTAATAGACTTTTGCGGCAAGTATAACGAATTAGTAAAACCATATATCAAAGATGGTGTATTAGATGTAGCCGCACTCCAAAAGGCAAAAGTAACAGACGCGCGGTTTGCCGCTAAGTATATGCGGTTACTGCGGGAAATAGATATGTTAAAAGACACATTAGGAAAACCGCAACAAGCGCAAATTCTTTCTCTTTTGGAACAGGTATATAAAGAGAATGTAATAAAAAACTTTGAGGACTTGGGCGCACAGGTTACTAAGGGTATGGAAATACTCAATAAGTCTGCTATAGAAAGCGCCATAAAAACTCCTTTTACTTCTGATGGAAGGGAGTTTTCAGACAGAATATGGGATAACTTAGACAGGATGGGCGGCAAGCTTAGAGCAACCTTAGCAGAGAGTATTACTAAAGGCGAGTCTATCCAAAAGACAACAAGAAAGTTTAAAGATATATTCGGTAACACAACATACAACACAGAGAGAATTATCCGCACAGAAACAATTGCGGCATATGCCAAGGCAAGCAGAAATACTTATGAGGCTCTTGGAGTAGAAGAGATGCAAGTATTAACAGAGGCTAACGCTTGTCCAGTGTGCCAAAAGGCGGCTAAGAAGAAGATAAAGGTGCGCGGCGCGCAAGTAGGGTTAGACATACCGCCGTTTCATCCATTCTGCAAGTGTTGTGTTATTCCTATCGTGAAAATGGGTAACTAACTTTAAGGGCGTTTCTGATAAAGGGATGCTCTTTATTTTTTATAGAAATATGAGGGGGACAAAGACAGTCCAACTCAAAAGAAAAATGTGAGGGGCTAAATGCAACTCAAGGAGGATATTGAAAATGGAAAATACAAATATTGAAACAACCACAGTTGAAACCTCAGTAGAGCAAGAGGGAGCAACACAAACAGAGGGCAAGACTTACACAGAGCAAGAAGTATTAGCACTTATCCAAAAGGAAGGTGACAGAAGAGTAAGCCAAGCACTCAAAACCGCAGAAAGCAAATTTGAAAAGAAATTTACTGAGGCGGAAAAGCTCAGAAATATGGATGAACAGCAACGCTTACAGTACCAGAATGAGCAGTTGCAGAACCAGATAGCAGAGATGCAGAAACAGGCGGCGCTTGCTGAAAATACGAAACAGGCAACCGCAATTTTATCTGAAAGAAATTTACCTGTCCAGTTTGTTGAATATGTACTTGCGGCAGATGCAGACACAATGATGGCTAATATTGATACTTTCGACAGAATGTATAAAGCCGCAGTAGCAGACGAAGTAGCAAGACGAATTGGAACTTCTGGCGCGCCAAGTGGACGCACAGGAAAACAAACAGGTTTAACAAGTTTAAAGGGTATGTCCTTAGCTGAGAGACAGCAATTAAAGGATACTAACCCAACATTATATAACAGTCTTATAGGGGGATATTAATTATGGCAAACACACGTTATGAAAACAGTGTAATTCAAAATACATTAGATGAATTACTTATTAGCAAATTAGGAATGTCTCAGTTCTTAACAGTAGATACTTCTTTAGCTGAGAGCGCAGGAATGACAAAGAATGTACACGTTTACTCTGCTACTGGAACAGGTGAAGACGTAGCTGAGGGCGCTGGAAACAAAAACTCTCTTACAATGTCTTATACAAACAAACCTTACAAAGTAGGTACATATCAGGCACGTTTCGTTTATACAGACGAGGACGCAATGGTAGACCCATTCTTAGTAGACAGTGGAATTGCTAATTTAGCAAAAGACATTGTTAACGACTATAACAAGAAAGCTGTAGCAGAATACGCAAAAGCTACAAAGAAAGTAGAAGTTAATGCTTTTAACTTTGACGCATTCGCAGACGCTTTAGCAACACTTAACTTAGAAGACTCTGAGGAAGCTGGTTACTTTGCACTTGTATCTGTAACAGATAAAGCAGAGTTAAGAAAGAACCTTAAAGATACTCTTCAATATGTAGAAGCTAATGCCCGCACAGGTTATGTAGGAACTATCTGCGGCGTTCCTGTATATACTTCACGTGCTGTTACTGCTGGAACTATCTATGTAGCTAACAAAGAAGCAGTTACCGCATTTATGAAGAAAAATACAGAAGTAGCACAGGAAAGAAACGAAAACACAAGAACTAATACAGTTTATGGACGTAACGTAAAAGTTATCGCTCTTACTGATGCTGATAAAGTTTGTAAAATTGTTAAGAAAGCAGTAGCAGCTTAATTAAGGTTTATCCAAAAGGGGGAATTAAATGTTAGAAAAGATAAAGGTTCTGTTAGGAATAACAGACAATACTAAAGACACTTTAATTTCTCTATATGTAGACATGGCAAAGGAGGAAGCAACCTCCTTTTGTCAAATGTCGGAGTATTCAACAGAGTTAGATAACATTGTAATTATGATGGTTATAGAAAAATTCTCCAAGAGAGGTAATGAGGGACTTAGTAGCACTGGTTATTCGGGAGTATCAGAAAGCTTTAAAGATGGCTATTCCGCAGAAATTAAGTCTGCGCTTTTGGCGCATAGAAAGCTTGTGCTTATATGATAACGAGAAACACAAGACAATTCCAATTACTTAGAGGTGGTACAACCGTTGATAAGTACGGGCAGTTAATTAAAGATAAATACTCTCCAATAGGAACAGTTGATGTATTCACAAGTCTGTATAGTGATACGAATTTAGCTAATAACCCAAATTACAAAGAGGTAACTCATATAGGAATATTCTACGGCGAAAATATTTTCCAAGAGAAAGATAAACTTGACGATAAGTTTATCGTATTAAAAATAGTTCCTTGCGGCAGATGGACAAGGCTACTTTTAAAAGAGGTATAAGAACATGGGCGTAACAGTAGATAGAAACCATTTTCTTGAACAATATTCAGAGAAAGTAGACGAAGCCATAAGCGAAGCAATTAAAAAGGGATGTTTAGCAATAGAAGCAAGCGCAAAACAAAAATGTCCAGTAGACACAGGTAACTTGCGGGCTTCCATTACTACAAATATGGTTGACGAAAAGGTTGGCGAAGTTGGCACTAATGTCGAGTATGCAAGCTATGTAGAACTTGGCACTAAGCACCAAAGCGCGCAACCTTTTTTATTTCCCGCTTTTGAGGAACAAAAAGGAAATATTGTCAAGGAAATAGAGAAAGCGTTAGGAGGTAAATGAAATGGTTAATTATCACGCACAATTCCGCCAACTCCTAATGAACGCCGCACAAGGCGTAACAGTTTACTATGAAGCAATATCTGAGAAAGTAGCTACTCCCTGTATCTCATACATGGAAGCTTCTAACAATTCCTCTGCTATTGGAGACACATTAAGTTATTCAGAAATTGTATTTCAAGTAAAAGTATGGGCGGAAACAGTAGACGAACTATTAACAATTACTCAGAACATAGACAGTGCGCTTCAAGGTAACGGCTTTATTAGAACAAACTCATATGAAACTACAGATGATGGGCTTCTGGTAAAGATACTAAGATACACCGCTACTGGCTATGAAACCAATAGGAGGTAACATACATGGCAACAGGTATTTTATCAAAGGGCATTACCCTTTCATATAAAGAAGCAGATGCATTTAAAGTAATTCCAGACTTACAGGAAATTCCAGACTTAGGCGGAGACACAGATACAGTTGAAACAACTACTCTTGCTGATGGCGCAAAAAGATATATCAAAGGTATTAAGGACTATGGCGACTTAGAATTTAAGTTCCTGTATGATAATACTGCTGACACATCTAACTATCGTATTTTAAGAAAATTAGAAGATGCGGGTACAGTAACAGAGTGGAAAGTAGCATTCCCAGACGGCACAGAGTTTTCTTTTAGCGGTTCTGTAACTACTAAAATTAGTGGCGCTGGTGTAGGAGATGCAATGACATTCTCTGGAACTATTACACTTAGCACTGATATTTCAGTTAAAAACCCAGAATAAATAATGCGAGAGAGGTATTAATGCCTCTCTCTTTTTTTTGAACATAAGGAGGAAAACATTATTATGAATATCACAAACATTAAACTAAATATTGTTGAATTAAAAACAGCAAATAAAACTTATGAATTGAAACTTACTACAAGAGGTGTAGTTAAGCTTGAGAAAGCAATTGGAAAGAACCCTATTTCATTATTCGTAACTGATGCGGGCGGTACAAGAATACCTACCATTAGTGAATGTGCATTAGTGTTATATTATGCGCTTCAACCAGAAGCAAAGAACTTAGACGCAGTATATGATATTATGGACGAATTTGAAGGTTCTTTTAATGACTTAGTAGTTATTATCATTGACTTATTCAAGGCAAGTGGAATTATTCCAGAAGATGAGGATAATTCAGAGAGAAAAAACTAACAGGGGAGGGCGAAGCAAGCCCTCCTTTTTTATTTGAAAACGAGATAGGAAACTTAATGGAAAGCGCGGTTTATTGCGGCGTAAGCATAAAAGAGTTCTGGGACTTAACAATAAAAGAAGTATCCATACTTATAGAAGCCTACAACAAGCACCAGAAGGAACAGTTACAGTGGGAAGCACAGCTTTGTTATGACAATGCAATGCTGATAGGACGCACAACCGCATTCATTATATCTGGTGGAAAAGATAAAATTCCGCAGAAGTACGAAGTATTCCCGACATTATTTGAAAAGCCTACACCTCAACAACAAGACTGGCGCATAGCAAAGGAGCGGCTAATGAATTTTGCTAAAGCGCATAACCAAAAGAGAGGTGAAACAACATAATGACAACCGAAGAATTAGTTGTAAGGATAACCACAGATACCGCCGCATTTAAACGTGGAATGCAAGATGTTAACTCTCAACTTAATGCTGTTGGAAGTAAAGCCAGCGGCGCATTCAGCAAGGCGGGGAGCGCACTTAAAAGCATTGGCGGCGTAGTAGCAAAGGGCGCAATAGTTGGTATTGCGGCTGTTGGAACTGCTACCCTTGCCATTGGAAAGCAAGCATTAGACGCTTATTCCAGTTATGAACAGTTAAGCGGCGGTGTTCAAAAACTATTCGGAGATAGTGCTTCTACTGTAGAGAATTATGCTAACAATGCCTTTAAAACCGCGGGCATGAGCGCAAATGACTATATGGAAACTGTAACAAGTTTCTCTGCTTCTCTTATTTCTTCTCTTGGAGGGGATACAGCAAAAGCCGCAGAACAGGCAGACAAAGCGGTTTCAGATATGTCAGATAATGCCAACACTTTTGGTACTGACATTAAGAGTATACAGAATGCTTATTCCGGTTTCGCTAAACAGAATTATACAATGCTTGACAACTTAAAGCTTGGATATGGCGGAACTAAAGAAGAGATGCAACGTCTCTTATCTGATGCAGAAGCAATTAGCGGCGTACATTATGACTTGAATAATTATTCAGACGTAGTTGACGCTATTCACGTTATCCAAGAGCAACACCACATAGCGGGTACAACCGCCAGAGAAGCCGCCACAACTATTGAGGGTTCAGTAAACGCGGCAAAGGGCGCTTGGAGTAACTGGGTTGCGGGCTTGGGTAAAGACAATGCGGATATGGGTAAACTTACTGGTGACTTAGTAGACAGTGTAGTTACTGCGGCTGGGAATATCTTGCCACGTATCGCAAAGATAGGAAAGAGTTTACTTGCAACAGTACCCAAAATTATTACTAAGATAGGCTCTGCAATAAAGAGTAACTTACCTAAAGTATTAAATTCTGCGGGAAAATTAGTTACATCAACACTTCCTAAGCTTCTATCTGGAATTATTTCTAAGATAAAAGAAGTATTCCCTAAGCTTGTATCGACAGTAAAGACAGAAGCACCAAAGATAGCAACAGCTTTAGTAGATGGAATTAAAGAGAAACTAACTGGGGCTTTTGGAAACTTACCAATATTTGAAACACTTAGCAATTCATTCAGTAGCTTAAAGAGTTCTTTCAGTGGTTTATTCGATACACTTAAAGAAGCATTCTCCCCAATTATTCAAGCTTTCCAAGAATTATGGGGAAAGACAAGCGCGCAAGAAAAACAGACAACTCTATTAACTGTAGCTCTTGGAGCATTAAGTGCTGTATTTAATATTATTGCTACTGCGGTTAGAGTGATAACAGCAGTTATCCAAGGTATTATCACAGCTATTCAAACTGTAATTAATTTCATTGCTAACTTCAAAGCAAAGGCTACAGCTCAATTTAATGCACTGAAAGTTAATATCACTAAGGCAGTTTCAAATATTAAGAATGCTATTATTAACACATTCAATTCCGCCAAGAGTAAAGCGGTAGCTATATTCAATGCTTTAAAGAGTACAGTAACCGCGGTATTCCAAAAGTTGAGAAGTACAGTAACTTCTGTAGCTTCTGGAATGCGTTCAAGTGTTACATCTGTATTCAGCGGACTCAGAAGTAGTGCAGTATCAATTATTTCTGGACTGCGCTCAAGCATAACATCTATCTTCTCTGGAATTAGAAGTAGTGCAATATCAATTGCTTCTGGAATGCGTTCGGGAGTATCTTCTGCTTTTAGTGGAATATTAGGCTCTGCAAGCTCTATCTTCAATGGTGTGCGTAATACTATTACAAATGCTATTTATGGAGCAAAGAACGCTGTAGGAAATGCAATTAGTACAATGAGAAGCTTCTTCAACTTCTCTTGGAGCTTACCGCATATCGCATTACCGCATATTTCTGTTAGCGGAAAGTTTAGTATCAACCCACCAAGCGCGCCGCATTTCGGCATTAGCTGGTATGCAAAGGGTGGTGTATTCGATAGCCCTTCAATTATTGGTGTTGGTGAAGCTGGACAAGAGGCGGTTATGCCATTAGAGCATAATACAGGATGGATAGATACCTTAGCGGGCAAACTGCAAAATAGAATGGGCGGAACGTCCAGTAGTGACAGACCAGTAAACATTGTCCTTCAAGTAGATAGACAGAGACTTGGTAAAGTAGCTATTGCTTCTATCAATGACATTATCGAACAGGAAGGTGCTATTCCATTAGCAATATAAGAAAACTGCGGGCAGGGGCTTAGGCTTCTGCCCTTTATATATAGGAGGACTCAAGACATGATGATAAATTCAATAGAAATTATCTATCCTCAAAGCATTGACTATGATACAGAAGATGTAGGTTCTACATATACAACTGTATCTGGTAAAACTGTAGTAGACATTGTGCGGAGCAAGAGAGTATTAGAATGCGAATGGGGCGGCTTAACCGCAGAACAGCTATCCGCTTTACTTTCTCTTGTGGATGAAAGGATAGTAAATGTAACATATTACGAACCTAAAACCGCACAGGAAGAAACAAAAACATTTGTAGCTTCTGACATTAAGTTTGAGGCGTACACTCTCCAAGAGACAAAGAAGATATTTAATTCTCTGGAAATTACATTTACAGAACAGTAAGGGGGCTAAGATATGTACACAATAGATAGTGATATTAAACAAGCCTTCCTTGCTTCCAAAAGAAAAGTAGGTTTAAAAATAGTAATTGCGGGACAGTTTACTCTTACAGAAGACAATATCATTAGTATGAAGATAACTTCTACTATGGGTTCTGGTGATGCTTTTACTATTGGAAATTATACCAAAAGGCAATTAGATATAACCTTAGTTAGAAAGGATGCGCCGCTTGCTTTATCAAATAAGCAAGTAAAGGTGTATGCGGGAATTGATGTATCTGGGGTTAGAAAATACTTTTTAATTGGAACATTCCAGACGGACTCTAATAGCTTAGTAATTAATAGAACAACAGTATCTATCAAAGCTTATGACTCAATGCGCAAATGTAAGAAAGGCGCTCTATCTTTAAAGACAACATATACAAATAAGAACTTAACTTTCTATGCGGATATGCTGGCTAAGAAGCTGGGGGTTTCCCTTACCGATACCGCGCAAACCTTACTTGCTAACGTAGATAAAAACCAGAAGTGGACATTAGACTTAGAGAAGGGCGGCAATACCATTGTCCGCACAATGCAAGCTGTAGCTTTAGCTCTTGGTTCAACCGCTGTTATTACAAATGATAATAAGCTGGACTTTATTAGAATACGTCCTAAGAGTAACATAAAGCTTACACCAGACTTCTATACAGACTTAGATATACAGGACTTGGATGAATTTACAATAGAAGGACTAAAACTTATTGTACCAAAAGAATTAACTGCGGATAGGAAAGAGGATGTAACCTATTATTATCCTAACAATACAATTAAAACCTCTATTGAAATTCAAGAGACAAAGAGTGACTTATTCAAAGATAAGTCAAGAGATATATCAAAACAATTAGGATATATCTCAGATAATATGTTAATTGGTAGAGGTAAAGCTTTACCATTTAGATACATGGGCTATGAGTTAGAATGCCCTTCTTTACCTTTTATTGAAACAGGAGATGTGATAAGCGCGCAAGCCTATGACGGAACTGTTTATGAGCTGATGGTTATTACCCATGAATTAAATTATTCTAACGGTAGCTTCTTATCTAAAATGAAAGCAGAGCTTCCAAGTTCTAATAACGTACAAGCTATAGAGAGTAGTGCGGGCGCTATTACTGGCGCATTAACCATAGCCACAACAAAGATACTGGAAGTAAATAAGTTAGTAGCTAACCATATCGAAGCTACTAAGGCAGAGTTTGATATACTGGAAGCTAAGAAAGCAAACATTGAAGACTTGAATGTAACTAATGAAACTGTAAAGAACTTACAAGCCAAAAGCATAACAACTGATAACTTAGCGGCAAAGGTAGCTAATATCAATTCATTAACGGCGCAAGATGCTATCATTAAAAACATTTCTTCTGTGGCTCTGAGTACAGAAGTAATTAAGGCGGCAGTCGCAGACGTTGGATATGTGACAACTGATAAGTTAGATGCGGCAATAGCCAATAGTGAGAAGTTAACGGCAATAGACGCAGACATTACAAAGCTTAAAGCGGATACCGCAGACATTTCTACCTTGCGGGCAAACAGCGCCGCAATTAATAAGTTAGTAACTGGTTCTGTAGATATTAAAGAAGGTAGTTTCATTCAAATAAAAGCAGATACTACAAGAGTAGAGAATGGCTTTATTCAAGATGCAATGATAGGCAATGTATCAGCTTCTAAAGTTAACTCGGGCACAATTAATACTAACTTAGTTAATATCCAAGGAAGTAACGGTAACTTCCTTATTAAAGATAATACATTACAAATTAAAGATACTGATAACAAAGTGCGCATTCAAATGGGCTTAGATAGCAAACAGCAATATAACTTAGGTATCTATGATGCAAATGGTAATGTATTATTTGATGCTCTTGGACTTGGAAGTAATACAGTAAGAGATATTAACGTAGCGGCAAATGCTAATATCTCAGCGGGTAAGTTGAATATTGATAGCTTGTACCAAGAGATAAACAATGAGGACGACGAGAATACAATTAAAGCAACTAAAATATTCTTAGACGAACAACAGGCTACATTAGATGCTTCTTTCAGAGAAATGAGCGGAGACTTAGATACCGCATTAACGCAGATACAAGTAAATGCGGATGGCATTAACCTTGTAACCTCAAAGATAAACGATACAGAAAACTCAGTTAATAAAGTTACTCAGAGTGTTAACGGACTGAGAAATGAGTACAATACAACTAAAGAGAACGTAGATGGGCTATCAGAATTTACAAGGGCATACTTTGAGGAAAGTTCAGAAGGTAAATTCATTATCGGTAAAGGCGTAGAAGGTAACTGCGCGAGAATGTCCCTTGACACAGATAGAGTAGAGTTTATCAACGCCGCAAATGAAGTAACCGCATATTTTGGTAATGATGGTTTCGGAACTACTCAAGGTATAGTTACTACTGGTGTTTTAACTATCGGTAACTTTGCATTCATTCCAAGAGATAACGGTTCATTAGACTTTAAGAAAATATCATAGGGGTTGGGCGGCAAGCCCAGCCTCTTTATTTTAGGAGGTATATACATGGCTAAAAGCAGAATTAAAGCAAGCAAAAGTAGCATAAAGCCAGGACAGACCAATACTATTAATATTACCCGCGATAGCAGTTTTTATAAACATACAATTAAATATACAGTCGGTAAAATATCTAAAACAGTAGCAACTAAAACCTCAAGCGCAAGTGTAAATATAACTATTCCATTGGATGTAATAGCGCAGTCTCCAAATAAAACTCAGACTTGTACTGTTACTTGCACTACTTATAATGGCACTTCTTCTATGGGTTCTACTACTTGTACATTTGCGGTTGCCCCTTATCCACCTAATGAAATTATAGGTACTGGCTTTACTGATGGTTATTTAGGCAGAGAGTTAGAGGTATTTATAGAAAAAAGCAACAGCAACTTTACAAGCACTTTAAATTATTCTTTTGAAGGAAGTAAAAACACAGTAGTAGCTACTGATATTACAGCTACAGAAATTGCATTTACACCGCCATTAGACTTGGCTACATATATTCCAAATAAAGAAAGTGGAACATTAACAGTAAAAGTAGAGACTTATTATCAATATACTAAAGTAGGCGCAACACAAACTTTTACTATGACACTTGACGTTCCAAAAGAAGTAAAACCTACAATTACTGAAACTGGTTGGGTTGACACTTCTGGTTACGCGACTAAGTATGGCGCGCCAGTAGCAAGCAAGAGTACAATTATGCTAACATCAACTGCAAAAGGTATTTATGATAGTCATATTTCTAAGGTATATTATGCGGTTAATTCCATAAGCAAAACATACACAAACCCAAATGCGGGCGAACTTTCTAAAGATACACTTTCTTCAGGAATGGAATTTCCAGAGAATGTAATAAGTTGGTCAGCTAATAAATTTGTATATAGCATTACCGCAGAAGATACACGTGGACATTTATCAGATACATTCTTTAGCAAGGAAATTGCGGTTCTGTCTTATAAAGCGCCGCAGATACGCCATAGCTTCTACAGATGTGACGCTTCTGGAAATAAACTGGAAGACGGCACATATGTTAAATTTAGTCTTATTCATGCTTTCACATCATTGAATAACAAGAACACTAAGCACGTAAACATTTATCGAGACAATACTAAAATTTACACTGGCGAACTTGCAGACTATAACAGCTCTGTTGATATTGTTACTTCTGGTTGGGGCAGAGACGTAACATATACATTTAAGATAGAGCTTGTAGACGACTTCTCTACAACCGCAGTAACAGGCAAGATAGACCCAGTTTTCTCACTTATCAACTTCAATACTAACGGCACTGCTTTAGCTTTTGGAGGCGTATCAACCAAGAGCAACACAGTAGAGTTCTATATGCCGCTCTATACAGATAAAAGCTTTTTATTTAAAAATGGTAGTTCTATAAGTATGGACGGAAATAATTTACTGTTAGGAACAAGCGCAGTAGACAGCTATGTAACTCTCAAGGACGCGGCAAGCGCAAATGGAAAAGATAAATGGATGCTAACCGCAGACGGAAACTTTTCTTGCGCGAATGGCATTACTGCGGGTAATTATTATGGTAAGAATGATAGCGGTACAGTGGCAAGGTTAATGACTTTATCTGGTGCTAACAATGTAGTTATTAACCCTATTGAAGATGGTTCTGGAACTACCAACATTTATGGCGGAAAAACTGGAATAGTTCAATTCGGTTCTACATCTGCGCCAGTAGATATAAGACGTAACGGACATGATATATTCGACACCGCTTATTCAAGAAATACAGATGCAATAAATTGCGCTTCTGGTAAGTGGGTTACTACTAAAGCAAAAGCCTCATTAC
>ERZ1026898.585-NODE-585-length-21167-cov-6.981480_pt1 | contig 21167 bp, 18 predicted proteins | sample MGYA00380178_ERZ1026898 | MGnify/ENA primary metagenome ERZ1026898 (study PRJEB33269, sample SAMEA4719814) | human gut metagenome | biome: human-associated habitat; feature: organic feature; material: feces | place: Cameroon | collected 2013-10 ... | reverse complement strand
GTATAATATATTATATATTAACCATTATATATCGAAGATTATAAAGGAGAGACGCCATTGGATCTGAAAAAAGAGAACGATTTGTTAGAAACTACATTGTCCATTGCCGAGAACGGGTATGCCGAGGCATACCGTTTTTTGCTGGATGCCTATGAAAAGGAGCCGGAAGCCTGCGGGCCCCAGACCTTCTACTTCCTGGCCTGCCTGGCGGGCGGAGCGGATATGCCGGAGGCGGCGCTGGACTGGCTGCGGAAGGCCATCGAGGATCACGGCTGGTGGTACCGGCCGGAGGTGCTGGTGGACGACGACCTGGCGGCGCTGGAGAACGACCCCGCGTTCCGCGCCCTGAAGGCCGTTTCCGACGCCCGTTACGGGGAGGCCGTCTCCAGGACGGAGGCGGTGCTCTCGTGGAAAGCGAAGACGGCGGATGACCTGCTGCTGGCCGTACACGGAAATACCCAGAACGGAGAGACCGCCCGCGGCGACTGGACGCCGGTGCTGGCGGGGGATGACCGCTGGCAGCTGGAGACCATCCAGAGCGCCGAGCCGGACGGCTACGGAACGTATCGCTGGAGCTACGACATGACGTCCTATCTGCCGGTGGCCGATGCCATGGAGAAGCTGCAGGGCGCGGGCTATCAGAAATTCGTCTGCGGCGGCTTTTCCGCCGGATGCGACATGCTGCTGCGGGCGGTCATGTTTACCGCCGCGCGCTGCGATATGCTGCTCCTGCAGAGCCCGTGGATCCCGCTTCTGGAGGAGCAGGCGGAGGCGCTGATCCGCGTCATCGGGGAGAAAAAAATCGCCCTGCGGATTTTCTGCGGCGCCGATGACGAGGACTGCCTGCCCTTGGCGAAGCAGCTATACGCCGCGGCGCAGAGTGAGGGGCTGGACGCGGTCTTTACGATCCAGGAAAACAGCCGCCATCAGTTCCCCGCGAAGCTGTACACAGTAAAAGACCTGTGGTAAAGGGAGGGACGGCATGAGCGAAGTACGCGCAAGAGTCATCTCTCAGGAAAAGGGATTATATCGGATCAGCGACGGAACGGCGGTCAAGCAGGCGTCCGTCTCCGGAAAATACCGGTACGAGGCGCTGACTGTTTCCGACTATCCGGCGGTGGGCGACTATGTCCTGGCCCAGTGGCCGGAGGGCGACGATCCCGCCGTCATCCGCAGCCTCTTTCCAAGGAAAAGCTGCTTCATCCGGCGGGCCGCCGGCAGCGCCAAACAGGAGCAGGTGGTGGCCGCCAATATCGACACGGTGCTGATCTGCATGTCGCTGAACCAGAACTTCAACCTCCGCCGCCTGGAGCGCTACCTCTCCGTCACCTACGACAGCGGCACCGCGCCGGTGGTGGTGCTCACCAAGGCGGATCTGTGCCCGGATGTGGACGGCATGATCGCCCAGGTGCAGGGTGCCGCTCCCGGCGTGGAGATCCTGGCCATCTCGTCCCTGAGCGGCGACTATGAGGCGGTGCTGCCCTATATTGTCCCCGGTAAGACCGTGGCCTTTCTGGGCTCCTCCGGCGTGGGAAAATCCACGCTGATCAACAAGCTGACGGGAAGCGACAGCATGGCCACCGGCGCCATCGGAACGGATGACAAGGGGCGGCACACCACCACCCACCGCGAGCTGCTGGCTCTGCCCAACGGCGCGTTTCTGATCGACACGCCGGGCATGCGTGAGCTGGGCATGTGGGACAGCGGCGAGGGCATCGACGCGGCCTTCCGGGATCTGGAGGAGCTGTCCCACGCCTGCAGATTCTCCAACTGCACCCACACCACGGAGCCGGGCTGCGCCATTCAGGCGGCCCTGACGGACGGCACCCTGGACGCCGCCCGGTGGAATTCCTTCCGTAAGCTGAAGGCTGAGAACAGATCTGCGGCGGACAACAGCAAATATCTGGAGGCCAAGCGGGAGAAATTCAAGGAGATCGCCAAGACCAACAAGGCTGCCAAGAAGAACAAGCGAACATAAAGATATGAAAAGCACCGTTCGGTGAATACCGGACGGTGCTTTTGCCGTATTCTCGCCGCGCTGCGCGGAGAGCTGCAATATATGAGGATGTGAAACCGGCGTGCCGCAAAAGCAGCACGCCGGCTTCACGCTCTCTGAAGGGTATGAGGAAGAGGAACTATTCTTACAGGCCCAGATAGGCCTTCTGAACATGGGGATTGGAGATCAGCTCCTCAGAGCTGCCCTCCATGGCGATGGTGCCATTTTCCAGAACGTAGGTGCGCTTGCTCAGCTTCAGCGCCTGCTTGACGTTCTGCTCCACCAGCAGGACGGTGGTGCCCTGCTCGGCGATGGTCTTGATCAGATCCAGAATGGTGGAGACCAGCAGCGGAGACAGGCCCAGAGAAGGCTCGTCCAGCATAAGGATGCGGGGATTCTCCATCAGGGAACGGCCGATCGCCAGCATCTGCTGCTCGCCGCCTGACAGTGTCTTGGACAGCTGATTGGAACGCTCCTTCAAGCGGGGCAGCAGGGTATAGATGCGCTCGATATTCTTCTGACGGTCAGCGCGGACGTGCTTCATGGTGCTGCCGATCAGCAGATTCTCGTACACCGTCATTTGAGGGAACAGCCGGCGGCCTTCGGGCACCTGAATGATGCCCTTTGCGGCGATCTGGTGGGCGGGGAGCTTTTCCATGTGCTCGTCACCCAGAAGGATCTCGCCGCTGTAAGGTGTCAGTTGGCCGGAGATGGTTTTCATCAGGGTGGTCTTTCCAGCACCGTTGGCTCCCACGATGCTGACGATCTCGCCCTCTTCAACATACAGCGAGATGTCACGCAGCACATGAACATCACCGTAGCCGGAATTCAAGTTGTTAATCGTTAGCAGTTTCATAGTCATCACCTAAATAAGCCTTGATAACATCGGGATTCTGCGTGACCTCCTGGGGCGAGCCGTTTGCGATCAGCTTGCCGTAGTCCAGCACATAGATACGGGAGCAGATCGCCATCGTCGCCTGCAGCACATGCTCGATCATCAGAATACTGATGCCGGAATCATTGATCCGATGGATCAGCTCGATCGCTTCTTCGATCTCGGTGGGGTTCAGACCGGCCAGCACCTCGTCCAGCAGCAACAGCTTGGGCTTGGTGGCCAATGCCTTGGCGATCTCCAGACGCTTGCGCTGGGGCAGGGTCAGGTCCTTGGCCTTGCGGTTGGCAATGTGATGCATGCCCACCAGGCGCAGGACGTCCTCGGCGATCTTGCGGGCCTCGCTTGTCTTGCTGGTGTGGACGAAGCCGCCCACCATCACGTTTTCCAGCACGCTCATATCGCCAAAGGGCTTTACGACCTGGAAGGTACGGCCAACGCCCTTCTTACACATGGTCGCCGCAGGAAGGCCGGTGGTATCCTCACCCAGAAAAAACACCTTGCCGTCTGAGGGCTTGTACGCGCCGGAGATCATGTTGAAGGCGGTGGTCTTGCCGGCGCCGTTGGGGCCGATCAGACCAACGGCTTCTCCCTCGTCCACATAGAGGTTCAGGCAATTTACGGCCACCAGGCCGCCGAAGCGCATGGTCAGATCTTTTGTCTCCAGTACTTTATTCGCCATTGGTGGCACCTCCCTCCGAAGCTTCTGCGCTCTCGCTGTCCAGTCCCTCGGAGATGGTGATGCCGAGGTATTTATAGTACAGCTTTTCAAACACGGAGATAATGCCCGTGGGCTTGAAGAGAATAATCACCACAATGATGATACCGTAAATGAACAGATGCAGACCCTGCACGGAGCCGCCCAGGAAGTACTGGATCACGGAACTGACGAGGTTCAGAATCAGGCCGCCCACGGCGGGACCAAAGACTGTGCCGCTGCCGCCGACAATGGCGCCGAAAACGATCTGGTTCGACATGGTGGCACCGCTGGCTACGGCTGCGGGCTCCAGGAAACGGACGATCAATGCGTAGAACACGCCGCCCAGTCCGGTGAACGCACCGCTGATGCCGGCGGCGATCAGCTTCACCCGGCGGACGTTGATGCCCAGTGCGCGGGCCGCGTCCTCATCGTCCTTCACAGCCTGCAGCTGGAAGCCCAGCTTGCTGCGCTTGATGGCGCGGGATACCAGAATGGAGATGATCAGCAACCCTAAGATGATGAAGTAATAGGGAATTTTGCTCTTCCACTGCAGGAACAGGGGAGAGTTGATGGTTTTCATGGTCAGACCCTCGGCGCCGCCGATCTTGATGATCAGGTCGTCGCTGATCTTCCACTCGCGGAAGTTGGTCAGCAGCACCACCACGCCCTCGCCGATAGCCACGGAGGACAGGGCGTAATAGGCGCCGCGCAGGTTGAAGATGGGGAAGCCGATCAGAACCGCCACCAACGCCGCGATGGCGCAGGCCACCACCAGGCCGACCAGCGGGGTGATGTTGAAGTTGTTTACAAGGATCGTGGCCACATATGCACCGATGGCCACATAGATGCCGTGTCCCAGAGACAGCAGTCCGGAGAAGCCGCACAGCATGTTCCAGGCGGTGGACATATACGCCCAGAAAAGACACATAATGGCAACATGGATGTAATAGGCCTTACCCAGCAGGAAGGGCAGGGCGCAAAAAATAGCCAAACCGACGGCGATCAAAGCCCACTTTTTGATCTGCTGGCTCTTTGTCAATTTTAATTGCATACTCTGTCACCTACTTCTCTGTACCGAACAGACCGGAGGGCTTCACGAACAGGATCACCAGGAACACCAGATAGATGATAACGCTGGTGATGGATGCCGTGATGAACTGGGCCGCAATGGTCTCGATCAGGCCAATGATGATGCCGCCTACCAGTGCTCCGGGAACGCTGCCCAAACCGCCCAGCACCACCACGATGAAAGCCCGGGTCTGGAACACATTGCCCACAGAGGGAGACACATAGTAGAAGGGAAGCAGTACCAAACCGGCTACTGCCAGAAGAGCGGTGCCGATGCCGAAGGCGATGGCGAAGATCCGCTCGGAGTTGATGCCCATCAAAGCAGCGGTGTTGCGATCCTGACCGGTGGCGCGGAGCTGGCGCCCGGTCTCTGTTTTCTGCAGAAAGATCCACAAGCCGACGCTGATGGCCAAGGTAATAATCAAACCGTAGAAACGGGCTGCGCTCAAGGTCACATTACCGAAGGTGAAAGTCGCGTTGGAGAAGCTGGTCTGCGCCATACGGTAGTCGGCGCCGAAGATCATCAGTGCCAGGTTTTCCAGAACGATGGACAAACCGGCTGTCAGCAGCAGAACGCTGATGGGGTCGTTCTTGTCGCTTTCCGCCGCCAGAACGGGGCGGATCAAAATCATTTGTGTGGCATAGCCGAACAGGAACATCAGCGGGCCGACCAAAATGATCAGCAGGTAAGGGTTGATACCGGTCAGGCCCCACAGTGTATACGCGATCATCATGGCGATCATCATAAATGCGCCATGGGCGAAGTTTGTTACGCGCATGGTACCGAAGATCAGTGTCAGGCCCATGGCGATCAAACCGTAAATAGCTCCCATGCTAATACCGTTCACAATGGACGGCATCAATGACATAGAATCACATCCTTCATTCAGAGAGTCGGTGCAGGGGGCGCATCAGCGCCCCCTGCAAGAGAGAGGGGTACGCAGCGGAGATATCAGATCATTCCGCGCCGTAGGGGAATACAGGCTCCCAGCCGACACGGGCTTCCTCGACGGGCCATACGGTAACGCGGGACATCACACCGTCGACCTTGCGGAACTGGGAGATGACCAGAGGCGCGTTGACCATCTGGCCGGTGGAGTCGAAGGAGATCTCAGAGGAGTACATCTGCTGGGGGCCTTCGGTCAGGTTGGTCTCAGCCAGCGCGGCGCAGATGGCATCGGCGTCAGTGGTGCCGGCACGCTCCAGAGCGTCGGCAATGATGTACATAGCGGAGTAAGCCTTGACCGCTTCGGCGTTCATGGCATAGCCGTACTTCTCTTTGAACTTGGCGTTGGTCTCCTCAGAGAAGGGACGGTTGACGTCGGGCTCCCAGGTGGAGATATCAAAGAAATACTCGCAGTTGTCGCCGGTCAGGTCGAAGTAGGTGGGGTCGGCAAAGCCGCCGGAGGTGGCGATGAAAGCCTTGGGGGAGACGCCCTGCTCAATGAAGCTGTTGGTCATCAGAGCGGCCTCGGACACATAGGCGACCATCAGAATAACGTCGGGGTTCTTTTCCTTGACCTTCAGAACCACGGGGGTCAGGTCGGTGGTGCCGGTGTTGAAGGGCTCGTCCAGAACGATCTCATAGCCGGCCTCGGGAATGTACTGCTGCAGAGCGGTCAGTGCGCCCTGGCCCCAGGAGGAGCTTTCGTACACGATGGCCCAGGTCTTGATCTCGGTGCCGGTCTTTTCGGCCATGTCCTTGATGAAGGCGACCTGGTCACGGTTACGCCAGGAGGTCTTTTCAGCCAGACGGAAGACATACTTCATGTCGCGGGCAGTGATCTGATCATCAGAGGGTACCGGGACAAAGTACGGGATCTGATAACGCTCGGCCACCTCGGTGGAGGCCATAGCCACGCCGGACTGATAGCAGCCGGTGATCAGCTGCACACCGTCCTCGGTGATCAGCTTCTCAGTCTGGGTAACGCCTTCGGCGGAGTCGCCCTTGGAGTCAGCATAGATCATCTTGATCTGCGCGCCGCCCATGGACTTGATGCCGCCGGCTGCGTTGATCTCCTCAACCGCCATGTCGCGGGCCTGCTGGCCGATCTTGCCAAGGGAGGCAGCGGAACCGGACAGGGGAAGCAGGTTGCCGATCAGGATCTCCTGGCCGTCGCCGGAGTCGTTCGTTCCCGCGTCACCGCCGCCGCAGGCAACGAGGGAGAGGGTCATTACGAGCGCAAGGATCAGTGCGAAAAACTTCTTCATTGTGTTCCTCCTTAAAATTTTTATCTACTTAACCGCGTGAGCTCAGTCCCATGAGCTCATCACGGAAAATGCGTTCGTCCATCAGCTTCAGATCGTCAGCGATCCGGGGCACAAAGCCCATATGGTCAAGCACCTGTGTCTGCAGGTCGATGCCGGGCGCGATCTCGATAAGGGTCATGCCCTCGGGCCGCAGTTCAAATACGGCACGCTCGGTGATGTACAGCACATGCTGTCCGCATTTGGCAGCATAGGGGCCGTTGAAGGTGATCTGCTGCACCTGCTCCACCAGCTTGGCGGTTCTGCCCTCCTGCACGATGACAAGCTTCCCGTTTTCCGCCGCGGTCTTTAAGCCGCCGGCGGTAAAGGTGCCGCAAAACACGACGTTTTTGGTGGACTGGGTGATGTCGATAAAGCCGCCGGCGCCGGAAACGCGGGCACCAAACTTGGATACGTTGATGTTGCCCATATGATCCGCCTCGGCCAGGCCGAGGAAGGTGATATCCAGGCTGCCGCCGGTGTATCCGTCGAACTGGGTGGACTGATCCAGGATCGCCTCGGGATTCAAAGAGGTACCGAAGGCCACGCCGGAGGAGGGAATACCGCCCACGGGGCCGGATTCGATGGACAGCGTGAGCTGATCACGGATGCCCTCCTGATCGGCCACAACACCGACGCCTTCCGGGACGCCGATACCCAGATTGATCACGGAATGGCCCTTCAGCTCCATGGCGGCACGGCGGCTGATGATGTCCTTGGCAGACAGGCCGCCGCCGCGGGCGTCCACCTCGCTGTGGATCACACGCTTGCAGCTGCCGCACAGGGCGGGGTTGAAGGCTTCGTCAAAGGTCATCATGTGGTTGTTCATGTCAGCGACGGGGATGACATAATCCACGAAAATGCCGGGGATATGCACCAGACGGGGGTCGATGGAGCCTGCGGCTACCACCTCCTTCACCTGGACGATGACCTTGCCGCCGGAGTTGTGCACGGCCTGTGCCGCCTGCAGAGACTCCAGATAGCAGCCTTCCTCTTCCAGGGAGATGTTGCCGCGCTCGTCGGCATAGGTGCCGCGCAGCAGCGCGAAGTCCAGATGCTCCGGGTGCTTGTACAGCAGGAACTCGTCGCCGTCGATGGTGATGGGCTTGACGATCTGCTCGGTGGTCACGCTGTTCAGGCGGCCGCCCTCCAGCCGGGGATCCACAAAGGTGTGCAGGCCGATGCGGCTGACCGTGGGGCGATTGGCGGCGATATCACGGAACATGACGGAGATCACGCCCTGGGGCCAGTTGTAGGCCTGGATCTTGTTCTCCACCACCAGCTTCTGAATACGGGGCGCGGGGTTGTAGTGGCCGCCGATGATCCAATCCAGCATGCCCTCGTGGCCGATGTGGTTCAGGCCGCGGGTGTTGCTGTCGCCCTGACCGGAGGAGTGGATCCAGCGCAGATGCTGGGGATGGCCGGTGGCCAGAAAGCGGTTTTCCAGCTCCAGCATCAGCTCCTCGGCCACATCGTTGCCGCCCATGCCCTGCGAGCAGACGGTCGCGCCGTCAAATACCAGCTGGGCGGCGTCCTTGGCAGTAATAACTTGAATGCTCATAATACTCTCCTTGCTATCGCAAAAAGCAATTACATGATGTACTCCTGGCCCTCACCGACGATGACCAGCTCGCCTCTCTGGTTGAAGCACTCGGTTTTGATGACGGCGCGGTGCTTCTCCTCCAGCTTGTCCACCACGGTGGCCACCGCGGTAATGGTGTCGCCCACATACACGGGCTTGAGGAACTTCAGGGTCTGGCCGGAGTAAACGTTGCCGAAGGTGGCCTTCGTCATCACGGTGGAGATCAGACCGGCCACCAGCAGACCGGGGACGATAACATCCTTGAAGCGCGTGGTTTTTCCGTATTCCTTGTCGATATGAACGGGGTTCATGTCGCCGGTCAGGCCGACCCACAAGATCATATCCGTTTCGGTCATGGTCTTGGAAAACGTGGAGACATCGCCAATCTGAATGTCATCCCAATGCTTTACCTGAGCGTTATAATCCATCATAATTCGTACCTGCAATCTGAATTGCGTATTCCTTTCTGATTATTTTTAAGGGGAAAAACTCTTGTTACTTGGCAGCCTTCTGAGCCTTGATCTGAGCGATCATTTCCGGTACCACCTTGAACAGGTCGCCGGTGATGCCGTAGTCGGCAACCTCGAAGATGGGCGCGGTCTCGTTTTTGTTGACGGCGATGATGCACTCGGAATCCTGCATACCGGCCTTATGCTGGATGGCGCCGGAGATGCCCAGGGCGATATAGACCTTGGGGTGAACGGTTTTACCGGTCTGGCCCACCTGGTGATCGGCACTCAGCCAACCGGCGTCGACAACGGCGCGGGAAGAGCCGACCACGCCGCCCAGCTCCCCGGCCAGCTCCGCGGCAAGGGCAAGACCCTTCTCCACATCGGAGGAGATGCCGCGGCCGACGGAGACGATGATATCCGCGCCGATGAGGTCCACCAGCTTCTTGGCGGCCTTGACGGTCTCAAGTACCTCGGTGTGGATGTCGGCGGCGGAAAGGGAGAAGGACGGATGCTCGACCACCGTTTTTTCGGCAGCGGCAGCGTCAAAGGGCCGTTTCTGCATCACGCCCGGACGCACTGTGGCCATAGCGGGACGGAAGCGCGGGCAGACGATGGTGGCCATCAGATGACCGCCGAAGGCCGGACGGGTCATCTTCAGATTCGTTTTGACGTCAAACTGGGCGCTTTCAAAGTTGACATTGTCCACATCCAGAGAGGAGGCGCTGCGCAGGAAATTCACATAGCCGCCCAGCTCCACGTCCAGATGGGTGCAGTCGGCGCACAGACCGGTGTGCAGGCGGGCCGCACAGCGGGGCGCCAGGTCACGGCCGATGTTGGAGGCGCCGAACAGCAGGATCTCGGGCTTGAGGGCTTCTACCACATCCACAGTGACCTTGGTATAGCCATCCGTGGTATAGTCCTTCAGCAGGGGATCGCTGCAGACATAGACCTTGTCCGCACCGTAGCCGCCCAGCTCCTTGGCAAGGCCGTCCACATTGTCGCCCAGCAGCAGGCCGCAGAGCTCCGCGCCCAACTCGTCGGCCAGCTTACGGCCCTCGGAGATCAGCTCGAAGGAGGTGGGCATCATCACGCCCTGGCGCTGTTCACAGAATACCCAAACGTTCTTGAACGCGCCGATATCAGCACTATTAAAAGCCATTTTTATGTATCCCTTCTTTAGATTCAGCTTTCGGGGTTTGCGCCGCCTGCCGCACCGTTTGCAGGGGGCGATGCCTGCATCGTCCCGCACGGTGAACGGCGGCATTTTCGCTATACGGTGGGCCGATGAGGGCATCGGCCCCTGCGCAATACTACCCACGGCGGCGCATTTTTGTGAATGTTAGATGATGTGCTTGGCCGCCAGCACGTCCACTGCCTGTGCGGCAGCGGTGCGGCTGTCACCGGTCAGCATCTTGCCCACGCCCTTCTGAGGCGGCGTAAAGGATTTGTAGATGTTGGTGGGGCTGCCCTGCAGGCCGATGGTGCTCTTATCAATGAGGGGGTGCGCTTTCAGCGTTTCGTAGGTCATGGTGGTCAGCGGCTTGGCATAAGCGCTCAGAATACTGCAGATATTCATATAGCGGGGCTGATTCAGCTCCTTGACGCAGGTGAGCAGGCAGGGCGTCTTGACCCGGATGGTCATATAGCCATCCTCCAGCATGCGGCGTACCTTCAGGGTGCTGCCGTCCTTCTCAATGGCCCCCACATAGGAGACCTGCGCAAGTCCCAGCTTCTCGGCGATCTGGGGACCCACCTGGGCGGTATCACCGTCGATGGCCTGACGGCCAGCCAGGATGATATCGTCAGCCTCAACACCGTAGGTGTCGATGGCGGCGGCGATGATCTGGGAGGTGGCGTAGGTATCGGAGCCGCCGAACTCGCGGGCGGTCACCAGGACGCCTTCGTCAACGCCCATAGCCATCAGCTCACGCAGCATGCCTTCTGCGGGAGGAGGACCCATGGTGAAAGCGATGACCTTGCAGCCCAGCTCGTCCTTCAGGGACAGGGCAGCCTCGACGGCGTTCAGGTCGTCGGGGTTGATGATGGTCTGCATGGATGCGCGATCCAGCGTGCCATCGGGGTTCACGGCCACCTTGCCGGAGGTATCGGGAACCTGCTTTACCGTAACTAAGATTTTCATGTTTTGCCCCCCTTACAGACCCATATTCGCGGAGATGACGATGCGCTGCACCTCAGAGGTGCCCTCGTAGATCTCGGTGATCTTGGCGTCCCGCATCATGCGCTCCATGGGATAGTCCTTGGTGTAACCGTAGCCGCCGAACATCTGCAGCGCCTTGGTGGTGGTTTTCATGGCGTGCTCAGAGCAGAACAGCTTGGCCATGGCAGCCTGCTTGGTGTAGCGCTTGCCCTCGGCCTTGGCCATGGCGGCCTGATACGTCAGCAGGCGGCCCGCCTCGCAGCCCAGCTCCATGTCGGCCAGGGTGAACTGGGTGTTCTGGAATTTGCTGATAGGCTTGCCGAACTGAACGCGGCCCTTGGTGTAGCTGATGGCTTCGGCCAGTGCGCCCTCGGCGATGCCCAGCGCCTGTGCGGCGATGCCGATGCGGCCGCCGTCCAGGGTCGCCATGGCGATAGAGAAGCCCTTGCCTTCGCGGCCCAGCAGGTTCTCCTTGGGAACGATGCAGTCCTGGAACACCAGCTCAGCGGTGGGGCTGCCGTGCAGGCCCATCTTCTCCTCGTGCTTACCCACGGAGAAGCCGGGGAAGCTGCTCTCCACAATGAAAGCGGAGATGCCCTTGGTGCCCTTGGTCTTGTCGGTCATGGCGAACACCACGAATACGTCGGCCACATAGCCGTTGGTGATGAAGATCTTGGAGCCGTTCATCACATAGTGGTCGCCCTCCAGACGGGCCTCGGTCTGTCCCTTGGAGGCGTCGGAGCCGGCATTGGGCTCCGTCAGGGCGAAGCCGCCCACATGGTGGCCGGTGGTCAGCATGGGCAGGTACTTGGCCTTCTGCTCGGCGGTGCCGTAGGTCATAATGGGGTCGCAGCACAGGCCGTTGTGGGTGGCTACGATGTCGCCGGTGGAGGCGCACTGCTTGCTGAGCTCCTCAATGCAGATGGCGCTGGCCAGGGGATCGGCACCGCCGCCGCCGAATTCCTGCGGCACGCAGATACCCATGACGCCCAGATCAAACAGCTTCTCAATGTTCTCGCGGGGATACTCACAGGTGCGGTCGGTCTCCGCCGCGATGGGCTTGACCTCATTTTCGGTGAAGGCAGCCATCATCTTGCGGATCAGTTGATGTTCCTTGCTCAAATTAAAATCCATAACACATTCTCCTATTGATCATTTGCTGTGTTGTTGTGCTTATAGTGGCATCCAACTGCCGCTGGCGGTGGCCAGCAGCTTGCCGGTGGCGGCGTCGCTCAGCTCTGCCCGCTGACGGATGAGGCTGCGGCCCGCCTTGACGATGAACACCTTCAGGTGCAGCTCCATGCCGAAATCCACGCCCCGCAGGAAGGACACCGTCATATCCGTAGTGGTGGCCTCGTTGTCCCCGGCGGTGAAGTTGGCTACCACGCCGAAGGCCGTATCGAACATCCCGGCGATCGCGCCGCCGTGGATGCCGCCCTTCTCGTTGATCTGCCAATCCTGGGTGGGGAAGGCGTAGGTGACGGTCTGTGCCTCGTAATCGCAGTCCACCAGACGGGCCTGCATTTTCTCGTCAAAGCCGCCGTCGTGCAGATTCAGATAGTGCGCCGACTTCTCCCGCACCAGTTGGAGCCACGCTTGCTTCTTGTCCATGCCGCCCTCTTACTTCTGGATACCGGCGATGTTCTTGGCCAGCTTTTTCTTCTCCTGGATGTTCCCCTGGCGGGCGATCATGATGCGCTGGGCCTGAGGAGAGCCTGCGCCGTGCATGGACTCCGTGCGGTAGCCCACAGCCGCCGCGCCCAGGCACATGTTCTCCAGGAAGCGCATGATCCGCTGGCGATCCTCGGTGCTGACGCCCTCGCGGGCGGCGAAGAACTTGTTGCAGATCTCGCCGATGGTCTCGCCGTTGTTGCCCACCACGGTGTCGGACTTGAAGTCGGTCTCGCTGGGCATGGTGACCATCAGGCCACCCGCGATATCCTCCGCCAGGCGCACGATCTCGTAGGGGAAGCGGGTGACGTTCTGCTTGCAGACGTTGGCCAGCAGCAGGTCGATCTGGTAGTTGCCCGCCTTGGTGGGGCATCCCTCGCAGGAGCAGGCGATGCCGCAGGAGTAGAGCGTTTCATTCAGATGAGTCATCTCGATAAGCTTGTCCTTGACGGCGCTGGCTTTCTCCACGCCGTTGTACTCGGCGGCCAGTGCCGCCGCGCCGATGACCACGTCGCCCACGCCCACCTTGCAGCCGCCGTAGCTCTGGCGGTGATAGCCGGCGAAGCGCTCTACGATGGTACCGGCGAACTCATACTCGCCGTTGAGGAAGATGTACTCGTTGGGGATAAACACATGGTCGAGAACCACCAGCGCCTCCTGACCGCCGAACTTGCTGTTGCCCACGTCGATGCAGCCCTCCTCCATCTTGCGGGTATCGCAGGACTGGCGGCCGTAGATCATGTACAGGCCCTCGGCGTCGGTGGGGCAGGCGAAGGACACAGCATAGTCCTTGTCGGCCTCGCCCATGGCGATGGTAGGCATGAAGATATGCCAGTGGCTGTTGATAGAGCCGGTCTGATGGCACTTGGCGCCGCAGACCACGATGCCGTCGGGGCGGCGCTCCACCACATGGACGTACATATCCGGGTCGGCCTGATCGTGAGGGGCCTTGGAGCGGTCGCCCTTGGGGTCGGTCATGGCGCCGTCCACCGTCAGGTCGTTGTCCTGGACGTAGACCAGGAACTTCTTGAAGTTCTCGTGGTAATGGGTGCCGTACTTCTCGTCGATCTCGTAGGTAGAGGAATAGACGGCGTTGAAGGCGTCCATGCCCACGCAGCGCTGGAAGCAGCTGGCGGTCTTCTGGCCCAGCAGGCGCTGCATCTTCACCTTTTTCACCAGATCGTCCGCGGACTGATGCAGGTGGGTGAAGCGGTTGATCTTGTGGCCCGTCAGGCTGGAGGTAGCGGTCATCAGGTCCTCATACTGGGGATCCTGGGCCAGAGCATAGGTCATGGCCACGCAGTTGATGGAGGGGCGGATCATGGGGTGATCCACCCAGTTGTCGATCTTCTCACCGAACATATACACGCGGGTGTTCAGCTTGCGCAGGGAGTCAATGTATTCTTTCGCGGTCATCATAGTTCGTTTTCCTCCAATCCAAAATATACTTCCTGAATTGTTCATTTTTAAGTCTAGCGATGCATTTCAGATATTTCCATTGATAAAACACCGAATTATTTTCGGGATTATTGGAAACAATAGACAAAAATTTCACAAAGAATCCCGAAAAAATGGTGATTTTTCTACTGCGATATTTCGGTTATTCAAAATTGAATAAAATGAAGTAAGTCGGGAAAAAGGTGTAAAAAAGTGGCAAAAATTTTAATTTTAACAAAAAATTCACAAAAATTGTGAAAGTTTGTCAAATACAAAAAAGACTTGCTATTCAGTTTTGTTGCATTTATAATCAAAGATGAATAGAGTGAGAAGGGGGAAGTGCAATGCAGAATGAATTGACGGCATTTCTGGGGAACGATCTGAACCTGAAGGATCTGCTGGAGATCATCAATCCGCAAAACAATCTTGTGCTGGCGGATGATGTGATGCTGGTGGATGCTGACGGCGTTATCCGCATGGTCAGCGAGAACTATGAGCGGGACTTTGGCTTTTCCCATAACTCCATTGTAGGCAAGACCGTGTATGAATTGGAGAAAAACGGCACTTTTTCCCCATCAATTTCGGTGCAGGTCATTCGGGAAAAGCGCTGCATCACCCGCACACAGACCATCAACCAGGTACACACCAATGTGATGACGGTGGCTGTTCCCTTGTTTGACGATTTTAAGCGGCTGAAGTATGTGGCCTGCTTCAATACGGTCTCCATGGCGCAGATCAATTCCATCCATCGCAACTATCAGAAGATGCAGAATTCCCTTCTGCGCTATTCCCAGGAGCTGGCCGATATGCGGGCACGCAGCTATGCGCCGCAGCTGGTGATCAAGAGTGACGCTATGCGGAAGATCTGGGATCTGATCTGCAACATCAACAATACGAATGCCACCATCCTGATCAGCGGTGAGACCGGCGTGGGAAAGACCACCATTGCCGAGACGATCCACGCCATATCGGATCGCTATAACGGCGCTTATGTAGAGGCCAACTGCGGCTCACTGAATGACAGCGTCATCGAGGCGGAGTTTTTCGGGTACAGCAGGGCCCTTAAAAACAGCAGGCTCAGCAAGGTGGAGCTGGCAAACCACGGTACGCTGGTGCTGGACGAGATCTGCGAGCTGTCGCCCCATGTACAGTCAAGACTGCTGAATCTGGTGCGGACCCATTCGATGCTTCGGACCCGGACGAAGGAGGAGATCGAGCTGGATTTTCAGCTGATCACCACCTCGACCCAGGATCCCGCCGAGGCCGTGCGGGCGGGCACGCTGCGCTCTGACCTCTATTTCCGGCTGAACGTCATCCATATCCACATTCCGCCCCTGCGGGAGCGGCGGGAGGACATTCTGCCGCTTGCCCAGATATTTTTGACCGACGCCTGCCAGAAATATGGAAAGAATCTGTCCTTCAGTCCCCGTTTTCTCACCTTTCTGGAGCGGTACAGCTGGCCCGGCAACGCCAGGCAGCTCAGTAATATGATCGAGCGGATCGTCATCACCACCCAGGATACGATGATCGACCTGGATTCCCTGCCCAGTGAATATGCCGAGCAGAGCGCCATTCAGGCCAGCCTGCTGAACCGTGCCTCCCTTTCGGAGCAAATGGACGCCTATGAGGGACAGATCATCCGTGAGGCGTATTGCCAGCTGGGAACCTCCATGGCTGTGGCAAAGGCACTGGGCATCTCCCAGCCCACAGCAGCGCGGAAGATCGCAAAATATGTAAAAGAGCAGCCATAAGAGCAGAATGATAAAACCGGCAGCCCGGCCTTTCATAAGGCGGGCTGCCGGTCTTGTTGTCAGATTCCGCAAAGGCGCGTGCTGAATTTCGTATAAACCGCTGGAAAGCTTTTCCTTGTGAAGGGGAATGGGCCGTGGTACAATGACTGTAGTGTGTACCGCCGCGCCGGACAGAGACCTCGCGGCGAGAGAGACAGGAGGAGCGACATATGAAAAAGCGTATGATAGGATGGCTGCTGGCGCTGGTGATGGCGGCGACGCTGCTGCCAGTGCAGGCCCTGGCCGCCGGAGTGGAGCAGCCGGGCGAACTGCGGCAGAGTGTCGATTACCGGGATCCGACGACGGGTAAGGTCATTACCGTCGAACTGGGCGCGGTGGATGCCGTGGCGGACGAGGCGGATGAGGAGGACGAGAGCACCCTTCCCTATACGGCGTCCGCGGATACCTACAACTATAACGAGGCGATCCCCCGGTATGGATACAATAAGCTGGCGGAGATGGCGGACGGCGCGGCGCTGACGGGGCTTTATGAAAGGCTTCTGGAGACAGCAAAGCAATATGACGGAACGGGTACATATGATTCGTATATAAAGGGAAACCAAAGTCCCTATGTATCGACCTCCGGCCTGGCCGCGGGCATTACAAAGACGCAGGCCTGGCTGGTACTCAATACACTGCGCAACGACCACCCGGAGCTGTTCTGGATCATGTCCGCCTGCGGGTATCAGTATACCTCCGGTCGTGATTACTGCTCCGCGGTGTACATGTTTTTTTACCGGTATGACACCTCAATGGAGCAGACCAAGGCCGTTTTCCTGAACGCGGCGGATCAGCTCCTGGCGGATGCGCCACAGGACGGGAGCGATTACGATAAGGAAAAATATCTGCACGACGCGCTGGCGGAGCACATCACCTATAACATCGAAAAAGATGATCAGGGTGCCTATACCGTGCTGGTAACGGGCGAGGGTCTCTGCGCCGGTTATGCCGCGGCACTGCAATACCTGCTCCACCGCTCCGGCGTAGAGGGATTCACCGTGACCGGAACGGCAGGCGGCAACCACGCGTGGAGCATGGTCAAGCTGGGGGAAAACTGGCACTTTGTTGACCTGACATGGGATGATCAGGAGAGCTATATCAGCTATTCCTACTTCAACAGAGGCACGGAATTCATGTCGCAGACCCACACCATCGATGAAAGCGACAACGTTCCGGTAGAGACGCTGTATGACTATGAGACCTCCGGCGGGACGACCGAGCCGGAGGAGTGGGTATGGGACTATAACGATGACTATCACGCGCTTATGAAGGGGAATGAGGGTATTTTTGAAAGGCATATCTACGAGGATAGCTGGTTCACGGTACAGAAGGCCACCTGCGCGGAAGACGGGCTTCAGCAGCGCTGGTGTACGGTATGCGGCCACACGCAGGAGCGGGTGATCCCGGCGACGGGACAGCATCTGTCGATCGCATGGTTCGTCTGCGGCGACTATGAGATCGAGTGCGAATGCCGGTCCTGCGGCGCAACGTGGAAGCAGAGCCAGTTTGCCAATACCGTGTTGGATGATGGTACAGTCGCTGTCGGCGGGTTTTGGGGCGATCAGGAGGATATCGTGATCCCCCGTCAGTTGAATGGGCTGCCGGTGACCCGGATCACACAGGATGACAGCTATCCCTTTTCCAGCAACAGCGAACTGAAAACCGTCACGCTGCCGAATACGGTGACGACCCTCAGCGCCAATGCCTTTGCCAACTGCACCTCACTGGAGGTGATCTTCATTCCTGCCAGCGTGACCAGTATTGAAAGAAGGGCGTTTTACGGCTGCAATAATCTGAAGGATATCTATTACCTGGGTACACAAACGCAGTGGGACGCCATCACGAAGGACTCCGGGAACGACCCGCTATACAGCAATACCACTATCATCCACTACGTTCAGTCCGGCGACCTGAACGGCAGCGGCAGCGCGGTGGACGCCACCGATGTGCAGTGCCTGTATACCTACCTGACCAGCGGCGTTATCGACGGCGCGCTGGCCCGGCGGGAGGGCATCTTCCGTGCCCTGGCCGATGTGAACGGCGACGGCAGCGTGGATGTGTACGACCTCCAGCGCCTGTATGAGACCGCCAGCGGCCTTGACCAGGCGGCGTAACAGCATAAAAAAGAGGACGGATCGTGGATCCGTCCTCTTTTGCCTTCCCGTGGTGAACGAGAAAGGCACAGGGCACCGGATGCCCTCTGATCCATAAACCCGGATGTGGGCCCGGCTCATCCCGGACGGGGCTTCCATCTCTTTGACGGCCAAGTGTTTTTTGAAAACCCCGGAATTCCTCTTGACAAATTGGTTTATCCTTGATAAACTAACAATATAGTTTATCGGGAATAAACCAACGAGGAGGGAAACCTATGGAGAGCATGGAGCTGGGTGAGGTGCAGCTTCGCTTCGCGGAGCTGGTGTGGCACTACGCGCCGCTGCCGTCGGGCGAGCTGGTGAAGATCTGCCAGCGGGAGCTGAACTGGAAGAAGCCCACCACCTATACGGTGCTGAGGAAGCTGTGCGAAAAGGGGCTGTTCAAAAACGAGAACGGCCTGGTGTCGGTGGTGATGACCCAGGAGCAGTTCTACGCCGCCAGATCGGAGCAGTTCGTGGAGGACGCCTTTGACGGATCACTGCCCGCCTTTATCACGGCCTTTACCTCCCGCAAGAAGCTGTCGGCGGCGGAGGTGGAGGAGATCCAGCAGATGATCGACACATTCCGGAAGGAGGGGTGAGCGTGGATACTTTGCGTGAATTATTTGTCGGCACATTGAATCTGGCGGTGGCGGCCAGTTGGCTGATCGTGGTGATTTTGCTGCTGCGGCCATTGCTGAAGAAATTCGCCCCCAGGTGGGTGCTGTGCGCCTTGTGGGCGGTGGTGGCGGTGCGGCTGGTGTGCCCGGTGATGCTGCACTCCGATCTATCGGTCTACCGGCTGGCGGGCGACGCCGTTAACGCCAACGGGCAGGTGACGTATTTCGAGGATACGGGTTTCTGCGGCGATGTCAGCTACCGGCCCGCCACGCTGCTGCCCGGCGTGTCGACTCCCACAGTTACGCCAAGTACGGTGGATGATTCTGCGCCGGAGGTTTCCGCGGATGCGGTGGTGCAGCCCTCGACGCCGTCCCGCTCCGTTGACATGAACCTGTTGTCCATCGCGTGGGCGGTGGGTATCTATATCATCGTGATGGCGGCGCTGGCAGGCTATCTGAGCCTGCGGAGCGCGGTGGCGGCGTCCATCCCGCTGGAGGGCAATGTGTACCTGTGCGACAACATCAAGTCGCCCTTCATCTTGGGTGTGTTCCGGCCCCGTATCTATCTGACCTCCGGCATGGACGAGGCGGCCCGGGACTGCGTGCTGCGGCACGAGCGGGCCCACCTGCGGCGGTGGGATCATGTGTGGAAGCCCCTGGGCTTTGCGCTGCTGGCGGTGTACTGGTATGATCCGCTGGTGTGGGTGGCGTATATCCTGTTCTGCCGGGATATGGAGCTGGCCTGCGATGAGCGGGTGATCCGGGACATGGCGGCGGAGGAACGGGCCGCCTACTCCCAGGCGCTGCTGGATTGCAGCCGGGGCCGCCGCTGGGTGGCCGCCTGTCCTCTCGCCTTTGGCGAGGTGGGGGTCAAGACCCGGGTAAAGGCGGTGCTGTGGTATAAAAAGCCCGGCTTCTGGGTCTCGGTGGCGGCGGTGCTGGTGTGCATCGCGGTGGCGGTGTGCTTCCTGACCAACCCCAAGGGGGCGGGGAACGAGGAGCCGGATCTGTCCCTGGCCAACTATAAGAATGTGGCGACGCTGGCCTATCAGACAGACACTGTGACCGTGACCCAGGCCAACGGCACCGTTACCGCCATATCCGGCCCGGTGCTGGGCAAGCTGCTGGCAAATGCCGACTGGACGTATCAGTCGGCGGGGGAGCCGGACGACGGCTCGGATGAAGCGTATTACCTGATGGTGCAGGTGGATGATTACATCTCCCTCCGCTTCTACGCCGGTGCGCCCTCGGACGGCGTCAAGATCACCGCCGGTGGTGAGATCCGCTGGTACGGCATGGGCGAGATGCACCTCAATGAGGTGGAGAAGGCCCTGACCCAGACTGACACGCTGCTGCTGAAGCTGGCGGCGCAGGCAGATGAGCTGGATACCTTCGACATGAGCTGGGCGGAGGGCGACATACTATACCCGGACGACGACATCCCCGCGCCGGTGCTGTCCCGCTTCCTGCGGTCGCTGGTTTGGCAGCGCGACGAGGATATGACGACCGAGCTGTTTGAACGGTCGGGCTATCAGTTGGCAGCCCAACTGGCGCTGGGCGACAGCACGCTGGCCTTCTACGAGGTGCCGGATGGGGCGGACGAAGCCGTTGTGATCCACAGCGGCGGCGCAGACTACTTCTACACCGTCCTGAACGGCTTCCGCAACTGGCTGACGGGCGATGGCCGCTATCTGGGCCGGGCGGATCAGGAAACGGAGACCTATACCTTCGGCAGCTATGAGCAGGACGGCGATTCCAGTAACGGCAAGGAACCCATCGAGTGGCTGGTGCTGGACCGCGACGGCGACAGGGCGCTGCTGCTCAGCAAATACGCCCTGGACTATCAGTCCTTCATGCCCTTCTACGAGCCGGTGACGGAGCACTATACCTGGGAGGGCTGTTCCCTGCGCCGGTGGCTCAACGGCACGTTCCTCAACGCCGCCTTCAGTGCCGATGAACGGCAGCGCCTGCTGACCACCACAGTCATCACCTCGCCCGGAAGTCTCCATCGCAGCGACGGCCCCATCACCACCGAGGATCGGGTGTTCCTGCTGAGCAATACGGAGGTGTATGCCTACTTTGCCAGCGAGGCGGCCACCGCCGCCGAATATACCGCCTATGCCCTGTCGGAGAATCCCTGGCCCGGAAGCGCCGCCACGCCCGGCCCGGCGGATTGGTGGCTGCGCACCACCGACGGCTACGACCACCCTGATGGCGTGTACGCCGACGGCCGTGTGGGCGAGGGAGCGCGCGCCTATGAGGGCGAATATGTCCGCCCCGCCATCTGGATCACCGTGGACGAATAATGCGGAGCAAATGAAAAGCAGAAAGCAGAAAAGCGCCGTTAGCGCTTTTCTGCTTTCTGCACAGTCTGTCAAAAAACTACCCAAACGCCCCTGCTTCTGCTATAATAGAAGAAACG
>ERZ1026898.582-NODE-582-length-21269-cov-17.664514_pt1 | contig 21269 bp, 22 predicted proteins | sample MGYA00380178_ERZ1026898 | MGnify/ENA primary metagenome ERZ1026898 (study PRJEB33269, sample SAMEA4719814) | human gut metagenome | biome: human-associated habitat; feature: organic feature; material: feces | place: Cameroon | collected 2013-10 ... | reverse complement strand
ACGGAAGCCCACTGCAAAGTGTCCACGCACTACTTTCTCCTTTCTTCTCCCTCCTTCTTGACGGAAGCCCACTGCAAAGTGTCCACGCACTACTTTCTCCTTTCTTCTCCCTCCTCCCTACTTTCGTGTATTTCGTGTTTTTCGTGGTTTCTTAAGTTGCTACATTAGCCAGAGGTTTTTGACTCCTGTGACAATCATCTGGAGTGAGATTGCGCTGAGGATTAGCCCTGTGATTTTGCTTAGGACGCTGATATTTGCGTGCCCGAGGAACTTTTCGATTTTATCTGCGGCGACGAGGAGTCCCCAGATTGATGCGCATGCGAGAACGATTGCGATGCTCGTTATGGCCTTTTCCTGGACTCCGTCGGCTGTATTGCCCATGACCATGAGCGCGCCGAGGCATGCGGGTCCTGCAGTGATGGGGGTTGCCAGGGGGACGACCGCCATGTCCATCAGCACCTCCGGCGCGAATGCCTCCGCCTTCACCTTCTTGTCGAGGACGAGATTGACTGCGGTGAGGAGCAGGAGGACCCCCGAGCCGGCGCGGAATGCGTCTACCGTGATGTCGAAGAGCTGCATCACGTAGGTTCCCGCCAGGTAGATCAGCAGTGTGATGACGGTTGCCCCGAATGCGATCCTGAACGCCAGCTTTGCCCGCAGATTCTGTGGGATTCCGTCCGTTATCGAGATAAACGAGCTAAGGACGAAGAATGGTGTCAGGAGGAAGAAGAGGTTCAGGTATGTTGCGAACCAGGAATGCAGGATGGCGAACATAATTGTGTGAGAGTCGGATTATTGCGTGGGGGGCGTCTCTGGCCGTCTCGTGTGTGTTCTGCCTGAATCAGAGGACGTTTCTGGTCTTCCAGAATGATGGCAGCAGGATGACGAATGCAGTGAAGAGTTCGAGTCTTCCTGCGATCATATTGAATGTGAGGAGCAGTTTTGCCGGGGTTGAGACAGCTGCGAAGGTATTTGCCGGGCCGAGGGCTCCGAGTCCGGGGCCTGCGTTTCCGAGGGTTGTGACTGCCGCGGAGAGCGAGGTCTCCAGATCCATATTCGAGAGATATGGGAGAAGTAGCGTGGTTGCGCAGAGTGTTCCGATGTATAGGGTCATGAATGCGATTGTCTGCTGGACGACGGCGGGGTCGATGCGGACATTGTTGAGGAAGACATTTTGCATCAGGTGTGGGAAGAACTTTCGCCTGACTTCGTTGATGCAGTGTTTGAAAGTGACGATGCTGCGTGAAATCTTCATGCCGCCGCAGGTGGAGCCGCCGCATCCTCCGATGCAAATCAGCATCAGCACCATCATCGGGAGTCCCGGCAGGTTCCAGGATGTGTAGTCGGAGGCGACGAAGCCCGTGGATGAGAATACGCTGACCACGTGGAATGCGGAGACCCTGATTGCGGACTCCAGGTCGAGTGCAGACAGCCTGCCGTTTGAGAAGAGCAGGGTGTTTTGTCCCGAGAGGAGCAATTGCACCGTGCAAATCATGGTACATGCCAGGACGATTGCGAAGTATGTCTTGAACTCCTCGTCGTGGTGGAACTCGAATCTTCCGTGGAAGAGGAGTTTCATCATCAGCATGAAGTTTGTGGCGCTGAGGAACATTCCGGCCGTCGCGATCCATTGCAGCGCGGGCTTTGTGCTGTAGTATCCGAAATTTGCGGCGTGGGTTGAGAAGCCGCCTGTTGCGACTGTCGCGAATGCGTGGCAGACGGCGTCGTAGAGCGAGTCCATTCCTCCGAATCGATAAGCGAGTGTGACTGCGACAGTCAGGAGGATGTAGAATCCCAGCATCATCCTGGCTGTGGATGCGATTCGCGGCGTTGTCTGGTCGAAGGAGGACTTCATGCCTGTGACCTCCGCGTTGTAGAGTTGCTTGCCGCCGCCTAGTTTCGGCAGTAGGAGGAGGACGAACATGACGAATCCGATGCCTCCGAGCCAGTGCAGCATCTGCCGCCAGAAGAGCAGTGCCTTTGGGAGCGCCTCAAGGCCTCCCGCGAGGGTTTCGCCTCCCAGCAGGGGGATGTTGTTTTCTATGACGGAGGCTCCTGTCGTGCTGAGTCCCGAGGCTGTCTCGAAGAGTGCGTCTGAGACGCGCATGCCGACGCCGATGATGAAGGGCAGGGCGCCCAGTAGCATCGCCACGACCCATGAGAGCAATATGATGAGGAATCCGTCCCGCAGTGCGGACTGTCCAGTGGAGGCCTTTTGCCGTGGGCGTTTTCGCCAGAATGCCACGAGTCCTGCAATGCCAAGCGCCAGGCAGATTCCAATGCTCCAGGTGAAACCCTGGAGGTCGGCGGGATTGTCGCCCATGAGGAAGCCGACCAGCATGGAGACGACCATGCATAATCCTATTACAAGGACGAGTGCCGAGACTGAGAGGAGTATCTTTCGGGAGTTCATCGCCTAGAGATATTGCTTGATCTTCTGGATGTCCTCGGCGTTTGCGACCGCGATGAGCTGGTCGCCTTCCTGGAGGACGGTCTGGCCTGTCGGCGCGAGCACCTCGTCGCCGCGGATAATCAGCGCAATGAGGAAGTTCTGGGGCAGTCCTGCGTCAATGACCTGCTTTCCAACAAAGCGCGACTTTCCCGAGAGGACAAGCTCGGTGATTCTGGCGTTGAGTGCCCTGAGTTCCGGGTCGACGCGGATCGTGCCGCCGGACATCAGCCTGAAGGCGCAGTTGGCGGAGATCTGGGTGGTGTTGAACCAGCATCCGGCCTGCTCGATTGACGGCAGGATGTCCATGTATTCGGCAGTGCTGGTAAGCGCGATCACCTTCTTTGCGCCAAGCCGGGACGCCAGGAGGCACGAGAGGATGTTGTTTTCATCCCGGTCCGAGAGCGCCGCGAAGGCATCGCATTCCGTGATGTCCGCCTCCGTCAGGATGTCGGAGTTTGTCATTTCCCCTTCGAAGAGCATGACATTCTGGGGCAGGGCGTCCAGCAGCCGTCCAGCCTTCTTCGGGTCACCTTCTATGACCCGCACGTCAATCCCCTCGCCGAGCAGCCGTTTTACGAGGCGTCCTCCGATTTGGCTGACTCCTGCGACAATCACGCGGTGGATTGGGACGCTGCCGTCCTTTGAGAGCCACTCCACGAAAGCCCTCACGTTTTCGGCCCGTCCTGCGACATAGACCTTGTCTCCGGGCATCAGGACCGTGTCTCCGTGGGGGACAATCATGTCGCGTTTGCGGATGATTGCCGCGATGCGGATGGTTTTGAGGAAGTCCTTGCAGGGCAGGTCTTTGATTGGGACTCCGGTGAGTGCGCTGTTCAGGGGGATGTTCACCACGTCCAGAAGCGCGTCCGGGGTCTGGAAGGTGATCTTCTGCTGCAGGATGCGGTTCTGGAGGATTGCGTGTATCTGCTCGACGCTCTCGTCAATCGACGAGAAGAATTCGTCGATGTGGAAGGAGCTGGGCGTGACACCGTCCTCCTCTGAGAAGAGGCTTTTCGAGAAGACCCGGCAGACGGTTTTCTTGACTCCGAGTCGTTTTGCGATGGCGCAGGCCAGGACGTTTGTCGCCTCGTCTCCGGAGAGTGCCAGCAGCAGGTCTGCGGTAGCCGCGCCGGCATTGCGCAGCGTTTCGGCGCTTGCCCCCTCGCCGACAAGCAGGCGGGTATCCAGGTTTTCGCCCGCGTCCTCGAGATTCTCGGGGCGGGTGTCGATCATTACGACGTCGTGGTTGAAGGAACACAGCTTTCCTGCGACAAGCTGCCCAAGTTCACCGGCGCCTACGATGATTATCTTCATAGCGATTTCATCACGTAAGGTGAAGGTTGCCCCCCCATAACGTCAGGGGAGGGCGCATTCCGCTAGTATAATCGCATTTTCGCGTCCTACAGCGAGACAGTAAATGGTTCAATCCCGCGGGGGCGTTGCAATGGAGTCATAATTGGCTTGCTTTCATACGGTGCTTTGCCGGAGAGACGTTACGGTAAGGCACTTTGCCGAAAACCTGCGCCGAATTGGACCGCCCTTTTTGGTGCAATTATAACTAACTACCTACAGGAGAAGAAGATGGAAATCAAGACCGATGATGCCAAAATGAGCTACGCCCTTGGAATCAACATGGGGGCGCAGGTCTCGCAGCTCCCACTGGACGTGGATGTGGATGCGTTGCTCGAAGGAGTCCGGGACATGATCGAGGGCAACGAAACAAAGCTCCCGCGCGAGGAATGCATCAAGTATCTCGATGAACTCTTCCAGAAACTCCACAAGGAACACTCCTGCAACGGAAGCTGCCACGACTGCGAAGGCGGATGCAGCCACGACAACGAGGCCGAAATCGCAAGGAACCAGAAGGCGGGAGACGAATACCGCGCGGAAAACGCAAAGAAGGCAGGCGTCACCACAACTCCCTCCGGACTCCAAATCGAAATCCATGAACAGGGAGACAGCCGCCGCGCAACCGAATCCAGCGTCGTCAAAGTCCACTATACGGGAAAACTGATTGACGGAAAGGTCTTCGATTCATCAGTCCAGCGTGGAGAACCCATCGAATTCTCACTTAACAGAGTGATTCCCGGATGGACCGAGGGAATGCAGCTCATCGGCGTCGGCGGCAAGGCGACCCTTGTCATTCCACCCGAACTGGGATACGGGGAATCCGGGGCCGGGGGAGTCATCCCGCCACAGGCAACCCTCGTCTTCGACGTGGAATTGCTTGACATCAAGTAGCTTTTTCCACGGCATCTCAAAGCCGCCGCAGGATGGATTCCCCCTTTCTGTGGCGGCTTCCCCCCTGCGTGCTGGGCTCATAACGCGCATTATCCGCACCAACGGATACGTCTGGAATACTTAGAGAATCAAATTCAGAAGACCGAACACTAAACCGACTAACAGATAAATCATCAAGAGAAAGCAACCTACCTGAAGACAAATCCGGAAAATCTTCAAAATTCCTGTAACTTCTTCTGTAATCTTCGAGTCCATTAACAAGAGCCTCATCGCAAGAAAGACCAAACCTTTTGAGAAAATACCGAGGAAGAGGCATCGGATTGCCACGAAACAAAACCGACGCATCCACTACTTTACCACCTGAATCAAATTTTACAAGACTTCGTCCGTGAAGATTGAACCATTCAAGGCCAATTGCAGGACGTTTACTACAGGCAGTGAAAGGGCGGACTGGGAAAGAAGAAAAATCCTGACTGGCTTTTTTAAGGGAATACCGTGTAACATAATCGATTGTGCGGGAATTGCAAGGCTCAACAGTAGAAAAACCACGCGACCAAAGACTTTCTATGGTCGCAGAACGATAAAGAACGAAGCCTTTTGCAGAACGCTTCCACAAGACAAGGTCATCAAGAGACAAGCCGAAAACCATAAGGTGATAGTGAGGACGGAGGCCATTGCCTCCATACTCGCCACAGCCAAAATAGGAAATACGACGACCATGCAGCGTCTTACGCAGCGACTTCATAAATAACTGCAAATCCCGTCTTTGCAAACTAGGGATACCATCAACTTTAGGAAGATGCTCGTCATTGTATGTCAAAGTCAAAAACAAGGCAGAGCCCATCGTTTCGTACTCGCACTGGCAACGAAAAGACCAGTCACGGGCACGCATCATCAAGCAATGCAAGCACTTACCGCAAGGTATAAGGTAAGGTTCTGTAAACGCATGGTTACGAATAAAAGAGACAGACATATCGAAGTACTCACGCTCCCAACCAACAACGGAATGCACGAAAGTAAGTTTCTTCGACCTTCTGCCAGTCTTACGGTCAATGGGAAAAAATGCAAGTGAAGGGTTAGAACAGGGCATTTTATCTAAGAAGGCTCATGCCTGGAATTTCATACAAATAATTATAGTCGTGGAAAGACTGCCGAGGAGGAGGCTTGGGAAGCCTGTAATCCTTCCCCTTATTTTCCTGCTTACTCTTCTTCTGCTCCTGCTTCTGCTTCTTGTAATAGTCATCAAGTTGATTATTACGCGGGTCAAGTTTAAGCTGCACTTCGTCGCGGATACGGTCATTGCGGTCGCGATTGAACTTAGCGACATCGCGCTCGATAGCGGACGGAGCACCAAGCAGAGTGTCAAACTGGATATCCCTATCCAAAGAATCGTAAGCACCGCCTCCATACTTCTGAATCATCATGTCAAGAGCTTTTATAACGCCTTCGGAATCAGAATTGTCGCGAGTTTCAGAACGGTTGAAAAAACCAGGAAAGGAAACACTAGTGCGAGTAGTTCCAGCACCGCTACGAATATAGTCAATCCTTTGCTTAAGCAAATCCACGACATGATTCATATTATTACGGTCTTCAGTAATACGACGAGTTTCTGCATTGTTAAGACGTGTCTCCTCTGCCTGTGCCTTAAGGATATCAGTCTGCGCCTTCTTATTATCTATTTCTGCTTTTGCGTTATCAATAACAGCGTCATTATACATCTTTTGGTTCTTAGCCTGCTCCTTGCCTGTCATCGCTTCTGCAACCTTACCGAATGCACCAGAAAAATCAACATTCTGACCTTGTGCAGAAAAAGTCTCGGGATGGACAGGTTGCGCGCCAAACATCAGCAATGGGTTATATCCGGCATCTTCATAACCTTGACGCTGAAGGGCAGGCAACTTTGTCGCTTGCCATTTTGCCATGTTTTTAGATGCCTGAATCTGCTTATTAAGACTGTAATTGCCGGACGCAAAATTAAGACCAGACGAAGCAAGACTACCCGCAGTAGAGATAAGCGCAGCACCAATTAAAGGGTCCATAAGAAAAAAATACAGGTTGGTTAAGGCGCGGACTGCGTCCGCTAGAAAGACAAGGGTTGGTTCAGGGAGGGGGCTTAAGGAGCCCCCCCCTGCCCCCCGACCTTTTACCGTCAAGGGGCGAAAAAAACTGCATCTAGAAAAAAATTACTGAGGTGGCATAACTACTAAAAAAAATTAAGGTTAAACATCATCTGCAAGGCAAAGCCTTACAGCCGGATACCGCCGCGCATAGGCACAGCGTAGTAATTACGCTTCTCAACGCGATTAGCATTACGCTTAAAATCTGCACGGGATGCAGAACGAGAAACGGGCTTACGGTAATCGGACATAACAACCTCCATTAGAAATGGTTAACAAGACCAGGAACACAGTATAAAGGCATAGGACGGATGCAGTTAAGGTCAAAATAAGCGTCAAAAATGAACTGCGGGGCATCAGTGACGGCAAGAACGCGCTGAAGAGGTGGATTCTCCTCAATAAACTTGGGAGAAAGAGTCGGCAATTCATCGAATTTCTGAGCAAGGTGCCAATAATCCAAAGATTGAGCAAAAGTGGAGCGCAACTGGCCAGTAATCTTACTGTAGCCATACTTATATTCACTCCAGCGTTCTTGGTACCCAAACACCTTATTATCGACACGAACATTAGACGAATCAACGACACTTGCGCCTTGCGCGTAAATCTCCTTATTAAGAATCGACTGCTCGCCAAGACTACTAAGGGCAGGCCAATAATAGTCATAACGAGTGCTACGAGACCACATACGGGGCAATCCTTGCTGATAGGTCAAATCAGAACGGATGCTAACCAAGCCAAGGACAATTCCATGTTCGGTAAACGATTTCTGAAAGGCTCTGTTTGTGTCGTTAGCCAAGCCAAACGCACTCAAATTACCTTGCGGAGTCTCAGATGTAGTACCAGTTCCAGACGACTGGGGAACTGTATGGAGATAAAGCGGAACACTGAAAGAACCGAGCAATTCAGGCCGTTGCAACCTTGCATCTGGAGAAGTAACACCAAAATGCGCGCGCAAAATCTCTGTATACCTTGTTCCACCACGCGCATCAAGTTCAAGGAGACGTTGTAACGCAACAGCCTGTCTAAGCGCATTGATACCAATGCTAGCAGTCATACCAGACTTTTCCGGGTCAGTAGAGACACCAACAAAATTAGAATTATATCCAGATGTACCAAATGCAGGACTACCATTTAGTTTGCCATCAGATGGAGCATGAGTACTAAAAGCAAGAGTAGTCTGAGGACTAGAAACACTCGAATTAGCAAGATAAAGGGAATCATTAGAAAAAGTACGCAAACCAAGAGCACTGCCATTACCCATAATCTGGGCGTCAACACTCACGGCAGCGCCTTTTTGAGGCCAAGGCAAAGCGGAGGTAAAGTAATCCTTGCGCTTGCCTCTAGGCAGGAGCTTGTAAAGAGCATCGTAAGAATCGTCATCATCACCAATCGCATAATCAAATACGCGATTCTGGACATTCTCATCTCGGTACCATTCGTCCCAGACGAGGTTATAGGCTCTGAAAGGCAAAGCCTGCACATCATGCGGAGCGAACTTAACACCAGTGGGAATACCGAAATAGTCAGCAAGAGAACCAACTTCAAATCCCTTATCAGGACAAACAATCGAAGGAACAGTGTAATTCTTGATTACGCCTGGCTGTTCCTGCTCACCGCAGAATTCAGACCAATGCTTCCAGACAAGTCTATTTGGCACAAAGAAAAACTGAAAATCCAAGATAAGGTTATCCATGAAGGGGACAAGCGGCGTAGTCAATCTGCAAATCACGCTTGTATCAAGTGTGAACGTGTCACCGGGCAAAGCCTCATCACAAAAAACAGGATAAAGCATGCCTGCATTCAGAGTAGTCTTATAAGTCGAAGGTCTCTTGATAGAACAACGAGGCATCGAAACGTTCGGCAACTGACTGAAAGTATAGTTAGCACTTGGAAGAGAGGGAGTAGGAACCATGATTTTCTCCTTACTAAAAGTTCGTTCAAAATCAAGTGGTGTCAATCGGCACTTATACGATTATACGACAAGTATAGAAATGCCGACTACGCATCCGCTACGGGGCTTTCGCCCTTGACACCACCTTCTACTTCTTTCGCCACAGGGGCAGAATCTTTACTAGACCCTTCAACAGGGTCAGAATCACAGTGTACCACTTCAGAGACATCTTTATTCACCTCACTGCAAATCACATTAGCAACATCATTAGTATAATCACCAAAAAGATAAGAATCGCAAGGCAAACTTGCGAGACCACGGACATTAGGGAGAACACCCGTAACGCGAAACGCCTTAAGGATTTCTTCCATATCGCACATCTTTTTAAATTCCTGACGGCAAACGCCGTCACCAAATCCTTTAATACCGGGGTAACATTGTGTAAGTACTGCCTTACGCATAACAGACCTCCAAAAAATAGCCCGTGAGAAGGAAGGAAGGATGAAGAAAAGAAGAAACCTTCCCACGGGCTAAAACTACCTAGTTAACAGAAACATATGTTGCACCATCAACAAGAACAACATGCTCAACAGACGAAACAACACCATCATCAGCGTTCCAATCGCCAACATGGACAAGCTGGAAATCTGAAGGATGCTTACCAATCAATGTGTCATGGTCATCAAGAAGGTCACAAAAAGACCGAACGGCCTGTCTAGGTCCGTCAAAAACGCAAGGAACACCATAACCATCAGCCTTAAGGTCACGAATTACACAAATGATTTTATTCATAAGTCACTAGGGTTATTTGGATTAGGTAAAATCCCATAACGCGCATTATGCGACACAAACTGGCGGGGCGGAATTCCCTGGGTCATTTCCACCGCATTGGAGTATAGCCTATGTTTAATTGTCCAAAATGTGGCATGTCCTCTGAACCGAAGGAGGAGCTTGTAGGCGGCGACATCTTTGGGAACGGCGGTGCAATGCGTCGTGTCTGCGCCTTTTGCGGATGGGAACTTCCTGACGGCGTTGGTTCTCCAAGCAAAGTCCGCCATGACTCTCCGAAGAGGAGGCATGCATGCCCCGATGCCTTGGATGAGTTGTTCGGCGATGATTCCGGTGTGGACGATGGGCTGGTGCTTTCGGGCGATGTCGAGTCGCGTTTTTGCCGCACCTGCGCCAACTACCTTTCGGGGCCGTTTTTGAGTAGATGCCAGGCCCACCACGAGGATGTGGAGCCCATGCACGTATGCGACGACTATGTCGCGCGTCCAAAATGACGTCTTTTTTACGAAATTGTCATGTTTTTACAGTGCCGATTGTAGTTTTTTCGGCGCTTTTCCTGGCCTCATGCGTATCCAGGGAGTCTTTTTCCGGGGCTTCTGCCCTGCCCCGCTGCGAGGTTTGGGTTAGATATCTCCCTGAGACGGAACGTGATGCGCAGTTCAGGCTTGGTGTCAGGCCAGTTCCGATGGACAATGGGTGGACGGAATTGCGGATGAAGCGCGACATTGAGAGGATCAAGGCGTCATCCATCGATGTGGTGATGGTCGAGGCGACTCCCATGCAGCTTTCCGACGAGTGGTTTCTTTCGCGGTTCGGGCGATTCCAGGAGATTGCGGAGGTCGCCGGCGTGGGCGTCGTCGTCTCCCTTGTCCAGGCGGAAGGAGAGAACGTCCCTCTGGAGAGAGGCAACCTCATCCAGTATGCCGAGCGTGTTGAAGCCCTTGGAAAGCGGGGGTATCTTTCAGTCAACGGGCGCCCTGCCCTCCTTGTGGATGCGTCTTTCAATGTGGCCGACCCCGAGGACGCAGTCTCCGAGCAGGTTTCCCTCCTGCGCTTCGGCAAGGAACTGCCGGAAAGGAGGGACACTCCTCTCACGGATATGCTTCCCCTGCCCTCGAAATACAGGTGGATTTACGCGGGTATTGTTGTAAGTTATTCCAAATCAAGTAGTTATGATACTTGGACAATACCCAGGAGGCAGGGTGCGTCACTGAAAAGACAACTCAAGGCCATCAATGACGGCAGCTGCGAAATCGTCCTGCTGGACTCATGGAACGACTATGCCCGGGGCTCCTTCATTGAACCGAATTCAATGGACGGGATGTCCATGATGAAGTGTCTCATGCGCGGAGCCGAGGCCATCGCCCGCTGAGTCTTCTGACTGCGGCAATGATGGCTCTTGCGGGGGGCTTTTCTCCTGGAAGTCCCTTTTGGACGATATTTCTGGAGCATCCGAATGCAGGTGTTGTATCCTGAGGGTATATTAAGGCATTTTTCCTACGGGCGCGTGTGTATGCGTCCAAATTTCACACCCACCACAGATTGGAGACAATTCTAATGAACAAGAAAACGGTCCGCGACGTGGATCTGAAGGGCAAGAAGGTAATCATGCGCGTTGACTTCAACGTTCCGCTGAATGCCGAGCATCAGATTACCGACGACACTCGCATCAAGGCCGCCGAGCCCACAATCAAGTATGTTCTTGAGCAGGGTGCCGCCCTCATTCTGATGAGCCATCTTGGTCGTCCGAAGGGGAAGGGGTACGAGGCGGACTTCAGCCTCAGGCCTGTTTGCGACTACTTGTCGAAGGATCTTGGGATTGCCGTCCAGTTTGCCGAGGACTGCCAGAATGCCGACGCGCAGGCTGCCGCCCTTCAGCCGGGCCAGGTCTTGATGCTTGAGAACACCCGTTTCTACAAGGCCGAGGAAGGCAAGGTCAAGAAGACCGACGACATGAGCGACGAGGAGTACGCCGCGAAGAAGGCGGATATGAAGGCCAAGAAGCAGCAGATGGCCGAGAAGCTTTCCACCTACGGCGACGTCTACGTGAACGACGCCTTTGGCACTGCCCACCGCGACCACGCCTCCACCGCGTCCATCGCGAAATACATGAAGGCGAAGGGCTGCCCGAGCGTTGCCGGCTTCCTCCTGGAGAAGGAGATCAACTTCCTGGGCAATGCGGTCGAGAACGCCGTCCATCCCTTCGTCGCCATCATTGGCGGCGCAAAGGTCTCCGGCAAGCTTGAAGTCCTGCAGAACCTGATGAAGAAGGTCGACGCCATCCTCATTGGCGGCGGCATGGCCTATACCTTCCTCAAGGCCCAGGGCCACCAGGTCGGCAAGTCCCTGGTCGAAGAGGAGCTCCTCGACATCGCGAAGCAGACCCTGGCGGACGCCAAGGCCAACAATGTCGATTTCGTGCTGCCCGTCGACAACCTGGCCGCCGACAAGTTCGACAACGACGCCAACATCACCGTCGTCGGGGACGACATTCCCGCCGACCTCATGGCGCTTGACATCGGCCCGAAGACCATCGAGAAGTACGCTTCCATCATCTCGACTGCCAAGACGATTGTCTGGAATGGCCCCATGGGCTGCTTTGAGATGAGCAACTTCTCCAAGGGCACATTTGGCGTCTGCGAGGCGGTTGCCGAGGCAACGGAGAAGAACGGCGCCATCTCCGTGATTGGCGGCGGCGACTCCGTCAGCGCCGTCAACAAGAGCGGCCTGGCATCCAAGATGAGCCACATTTCCACTGGCGGCGGCGCCTCCCTCGAATTCCTTGAGGGCAAGGTCCTGCCAGGCGTTGCGGCGCTTGACGACAAATAGTCCGTCGTGTCAGCCACCGGGCTCGGGCGCGTCGCGCGTCTGTGGCGTGTCCGAGTCCTTTCCGGGTTTTTCAAGTCTACAAGTCACAGAAAGGAGTTTTTCAAATCATGGAACGCAAGAAGGTAATCGCGGGCAACTGGAAGATGAACATGACTGCCAGCGAGGGCGCCCAGCTCATCGCTGACATCAGGTCGAATTGCGGCGGCGCCTGCGGATGCGCATGCGCCCCCGAGGTCATGGTCTTCCCCCCATTCACCAGCATCGCCGCCGTCCAGGAGGCCGCCAAGGGCACTCCCCTCGTTGTGGGCGCCCAGAATGTCCACTGGGCCGAGAACGGCGCTTTCACTGGCGAGATTTCCGCGAAGATGCTTGTCGAGATGGGCGTGAGCCACGTCATCATCGGGCACAGCGAACGCCGCCAGTACTTTGGGGAGACCGACGAGACCGTCAACAAGCGCGTCAAGGCCGCCCTTGCCGCCGGCCTGAAGGTCGTCCTCTGCGTCGGCGAGACGCTTGAGGAGCGTGAGAAGGGCGTCACCGAGGCCATCATCGAGAAGCAGGTCCGCTGGGACCTTGACGGTGTCACGATGGACCAGCTTGACAATGTGATTCTTGCCTACGAGCCCGTGTGGGCGATTGGCACTGGCAAGACTGCCACCAACGAGCAGGCCCAGGAGGTTCACGCCTTCATCCGCGCGCTCATCGGCAAGGCCTTCTGCCCTGTCTGCGCCGGCAAGCTCCGCATTCTCTACGGCGGTTCGATGAAGCCCGCCAATGCCGCAGGTCTCCTTGCCCAGCCCGACATCGACGGTGGACTCATCGGCGGTGCCGCCCTCAAGGCCGCAGACTTCCTGGCACTTGTCAAGGCAGCCTGCTAGTTGTCTGAAGAAAGGAAAATGCACAAGGGCGGCACGCCTCTGCGGAGACAATCATTCCGCAGGGTGGTCGCCCTTTTTGGCTTCCCCACACGGCGCTGTTTCCCAAGGACAGTATCCTTTTCAGGAAAAGTTTTCACATATTCCAGGGAACCCCAAATCATATAAATGGTCGTAGGAGACGATCAATCCAGAGCCACGGACCGGGAACTCGTGGAACGCTTCCAGCGCACACGGGACCAGGGTGCCTTTGACGAGCTTGTGGCACGCCATTCAGGACGCGCCTACCAGCAGGCGCTGGCATTCCTTGGCAACCGCGAGGATGCGGAGGAGGTCGCCCAGGATGCGTTCATACGCATCTACCGAAGCCTTCCAAAATTCCGGGGCGACGCCGAGTTCAGCACGTGGATGTATCGGATTGTGATGAATCTCTGCAACAACCGCTACCGTTGGAACAAGGTGCGTGGAGCGGGCAGGAACATCAGCGTGGATGCGCCGCTGGAGTCGAAGAACTCCTCCGGAGACGCGCCGCTGAAGATGGAGTTGCCCGACGACAGGATGATGCCCGACCGCGAGGTCGCATTCGTCGAACTGCGTGACCGCACCGAAGCCGCAATGAAGTCGCTTCCAGATGTCTATCGGCAGGCTGTGCTGTTGCGAAATGTCAAACAACTGGACTACGAGCAAATCGCGCAGATTCTGCACTGCGCCGTGGGAACCGTGAAGTCACGGATCAACCGCGGGCGCGAACTGCTGCGGCAGGCGCTCAATCTCTAGCGCCACTTCTAAACAACCTCTCCTTTTCCGTAATAAGAAAATGACCGAAAAATCTCTCCAATGTCCGTCCCAGGAAGTTCTTCTGGACTACGCCTACGGGGAGGAGATGCCTCAAGTCACCTCCCACCTCGCAGAGTGTGAGAAGTGCCGTGGCTTCGTCGGCAGGGAGCGTCGACTTAACCAACTCCTTGACGGATACTGCGAAACGCCGTCAGGTCTTGCGGAGGGGATTTCCCAGGCATGCCGTGACGAGATGGACGAGGAGGAATTCCTGGCGCCCAAACCCTCCATCGCCGCGCCGCGCCGCGCACTCTTCGAATATGTCCTCAAGGTGGCCGCGCTGGTCGCAGTGATTGCCGGCGCATTCTTCTATATTGGCCGTCAGAGTGCATACCTGGGTGGAGATGCGGTCCTCGCTTCCACGGAGACGCCTGTCTCCGTGGACTCCCTTTTCATTGACGAGGTGGCTCCCAGGGCAGTCGCGTCAATCCCCAAGGCGCCGGCACGCGCCTACACATCGCCGCGTCTTGACACCGGAGTTGAGCTTTCAGGCAAGACTGCCGACCCCTCCCAGGGGTTTTCGCTGAGGGACAGCCAGGCTTTCGTGGCCTCGCAGACGCAGAATTCCCGCCAGAATGTCACCATGGCCTCCTCCAATGGCGCCGACTCCCTGCGTGGACAGCACGGCGCGTCACTGGCGAAGGTCCATGACGAAGTGACCCACGTATGGCTTGCAGATGAACTCCCCTCCCCCGAAAGAATCCAGAGTTTCCTTGATAAGAACAATGGCAATGCCTCTGGAAATGCCACCCCCGATGAAAACGGGGTCATCTCAATCACCTTCATGGGCACAGATGCGGGAGTCCAGACAATTGCCGATACACTCTATGGCGAAAAACACTGGAAGCTCCTCTCGCCAGACTATCCGCAGCCCAACCAGGCAGCACGCACCGCACTCCTCGGAGCCCCGGTCAAATACAATATCAAAATCGTCAAATAGGGGCGACGTCACTGCGTTGCAGAGGCGGGTCGCATTTGATGTCCGAGGGAATTGCCGGGATGCGGGCGCACTGCCTCCATTCCCCCTTTTTTCTTTTGTGCATAACTACTTGCACTGCAAGTAGTTAGATGGTTATTTACCCGTAAGGAGCAGCAGGATGTCCCTGGCGATTGGGCCGGCGATTCTGCCTCCGCCTCCGCCATTCTCGACGGCGACAACCACCAGATACTTCGGTGCGTTCGCGGGTGCCGCCGCCACGACCCATGCGTGGGGCTTCATTCCAGGCGCATTCTCCGCCGTCCCCGTCTTTGCAAGGATAGGCAGCCTGGTTGTCTTGAGGGTCTGTCCCGTCCCCGAGATGACACATCGCCTCATTCCTTCCACCACGATGCGCCGTGCGTATTCCGGGAAATCGTGTGTTGCCCTGACCTTTGGTTCGTCCTTTAGGAAGTATCGTGGCGCCAGCAGCTTGCCTGTCAGCAAGTAGTTTGTCGCGAGTGCCATCTGCATTGGCGTGACGATCCATCCGCCCTGCCCGATTCCTGCGTTTGCGGCGTCGCCGGGATGCCATGTGTTGTCGGCTTTGCGGCTGCGTTTCACCCATGCGGGGGAGAATGGGATTCCAGGAATTTCCTGCTCCCCGAGATCTCCGCCTGTTTTTCTTCCGAAGCCGAAGAAATCGGCGAAGTCGTCTAGTTGTTCGCGTGGGAAGCTCGATGCCAGGGTGCAGAAGTAGGTGTTGCAGGAGAGGGAGATTGCGTTGACGATTGCAAGCCCTCCGTGGACATGCGAGCAACCGATTCGGCGTGACTTTGTCAACTGGTAGAATCCCGGGCATTCCACGATTGGCTTCTCCATTGTGGCGAGTCCCTTTTCGATGGCGTACGCCGCATATAACGGCTTGATGACAGAGCCGGGCGGGTAGTATCCTGCGAGGGCACGGTTGAGCATCCCACCTGGCGCCCCACCGGATTCTCCAAGCGGGGTTGCCGGGAGCGACGCCATGACCAGCACCTGCCCTGTGGCCATCTCGATTGCAACCGCCGCCCCCTTGAGACCGCCGTCGCGGAAGCGTGCCTCGGCAAGCCTCTGCGCATCCATGTCCATCGAGAGCCGGCAGTCGTCGCCGCGCACCGCGGGACGCGAGTCTAGGACGCTGCTTCTGTATGAAAGGACGTCTGTCTGGAGCAACTCCGCACCGCCCTGCCCCGCCAGCAGATAGTCCAGCGCCTTCTCCATTCCGGAGGCTCCTGTCAGCTCCATTGAATTTGCATTCCAATAGCGTTCCAGGGAGCTTTTCGGGTGTTCCCTGCGTGTGGTCCCCCGCAGCTGCGGTGCCAGCCCAGGTTCGTCGTAGCATCGTTTCCAGGCGAGGGTGAGTTCTGTGGAGGGGAACTCATTTCGCAGCGCCAGCCAGCGTCCGCGTGTCTCCGCGTCTACTTCCTCCCACAGTGTCAAGGGCATTGCGGGTTCTTTTTCGAGATGCCGCAGGATTGCGTTCCTTCCCGGTCTCGTGGCGTAGTATTCCGGACCGAGGGCGGATGCGACCGATGCGAGGACGCTTTCGAGTTTTGCGAGCGTTGTCATCCGCGTGTCACGGGGATCCCTGACAAGTTCGGGGCGGATGACAATCGAGTAGCTGGGGACTGTGTAGTTTAGGCGCGTCCCGTCCCGGGCGGCGAGGGTTCCCCTGCATGCGGGGACATAGACAAGGCGGCTCTGCTCACGTATTGACTTTTCGAGAAGCGCCTTTCTTGGGCGGAGCTGGTGCCATGCGACTACGCATAGCAGTGCAAGGAGGAGCACGCTCATCGCACGGAAGAGCGGCCGGGCGAAACCTGCTGGTCTGAACTTCGGTTCCTCTCCCATGTCAAGTGTCCGTCAAGGATTTCCCCCTAGCAGTCAGCCGAGTCGGGCACCCGTCCCGGATCCTTGACAATCCCGGCGGCAAGCCTCTGTCTGACAACCTCGTATAGAAGAATTGCGGTGGCGGTGGCGACATTCAGCGAGTCGGCCTCCCCCAGCATCGGCAGCCGGACAGCCAGGTCCGCCTCGTCAATCCAGGGCTTCGTCAGACCATACTGTTCTGCGCCTACCACGACCGCCACCGGCCCGGTCAAATCCACGTCGGTGTAGAGGGTGTCGACATGCGGTGAGGCGGAAAGGATTCTGACGCCCTTTTTCTTGAGCCAGGGGATGGTCTCAGCGGTTGTCGCCTCGGCAATTGGCAGAGTGAAGAGGTTTCCGGTGCTGGCGCGGACGACATTCGGGTTGTAGAGGTCGGTCTTGGAGTCGCAGAGGATTAGGCCGTCAACCTTCACAGCGTCGGAGGACCTCATGATTGTGCCGAGGTTGCCGGGCTTTTCGATTTGCTCGGCCACCAGGAAGAATGGGTGTTCCGAGAGTTTCAGGTCATCCAGGCCACGGTGGAGCTGTGGCCCGATTCCAAGGAGCCCCTCTGGACGATCCCTGTAGCACATCTTTTCGAAGGCGGCCGGCGCAACGCGAATCAGCCGTGCGCCCCTTTCGGCAAGCTCCTGCAGAAGCTCCTCCTCGTGGTGTTTCTCCGCAGGGAAATACTCCGGGCAGGCAAAAACCTCGCGAATACGATAGCCGCCCGCAAGCGCCCGCACAAGGGCGCGGTAGCCCTCCGCCAAAACAACCTGGCTGCTGTCGCGGTCAGGCCTGTCACGCCACCTGGCGACCTGCTTGACCTTCGGATTCTGCAAACTCGTTATCTCTTCGTGAAAGCGCATTGATACGACCGACTTATATTTCCCTCGATTACTAACCACGCGGGCATAAGATAATGCCTGCCAACCCCTCCGTAATTTGACCAGGAGACATACCCATGCTTTCACAGCGCCTAAAAGTTGCAATCCCCCTCATCCTCGTCGTATTCCTGGTCTTCTTCCTTCCTGGAACCTGGGGGCGCGCCGCCTTTTCGATTCTTGCTGCGGCAATCCTCTTCACGGCAAACCATGAAGGATGCGCACTGGCGGGGTTCAAGCCACTGCACCGCGAGGAAATCCTTCTGCAACTCTATGCCGTGGCGTTGATTGCGAATGCCTGGACGGCGTTCCTCCCAGACCCGGTGCTTCTCCTGGCATTCCTTCTCCTGGCATTTGTCCTCCAGTTCAACCAGAAGGTGACAGCCGCGTCCCTTGCCGCAGTCGCAAAGACCCTCCTCATCGGAGTCACGGTCTGCTGGAGTCTTTCGTTCCTTGCACGTATATTCTATTCGGAGGTTCTCAACGGGCCTCTTTGCCTTGCCTATCTTGTAGTCATCACGAAGGTGGCCGACATTGGCGCGTATTTTGTCGGCACCCTCACTGCAAAGCTGCCCGGTGGCAACCACAAGCTTGCCATCCATGTGAGCCCGAAGAAGAGCTGGGAGGGGCTTTTCGGCGGAATCGCATCATCCATCATCGCATCGGTTCTCTTCTGCATATTCGCAACCTCCCTCAAGCTCACCTTCCCAGTCGCAATCCTCCTTGGATTCCTAGCCGCAACACTGGGACTTGTCGGAGACCTCTGCGAATCACTCCTCAAGCGCGCCGCCTCCGCCAAGGATTCGGGAGTCATTCCGGGACTTGGAGGAGCCCTGGATGTCGTGGATTCACTACTTCCAATGGGAATCATCATCTACTATGCCATGAACTGGCTCAGCCGCTCAGCCTGCTGCATTCTCGATATTCTCGAATAGAGGAAGCCCACCCCTGGGAAACAATATGTGTGGTGCCACCTATCTCTACATTAGGGGGCAGGAGTTCCAGACCGGAGTCAAAGCAAAGGAGTCATAATCAGACATCACATATTGTCATGGGATGGTTGTGGAGCCGAATCCAATAAGCCCCCTGCAGATATTTATATCAGTCCCGACTTCCGGTTTTCCCTCTGACACATTTGCGCTCTTTTTGCCAGGCGCGTCTCCCCCGTGAAAAGGCATTGTAAATATATCGCTTGCGAAAATGCCAATCGCCGATTATCTTTATGTGTAAGGCGTAAGCCATGAATTCAACAACTTACTGTATGAGTGGCAAATACACCTGCTCATGACAGCCCCCCCGGCCAACGGGGCGCCCCGGCTTGAGATACACCGCCAAAGGAGCCGCAGAATGTCAATAATCATTGAAGGACATCTGACACCCTCGCGACTGCAACGACTGGCAATGGCCTCCATGCTCGCATTGGCACTGGCCATCCCGGCAATGGCAGCCGACACGGACAATGACGGACTGGAAGACTTCATCCTCACATTCACTAAACCGCTTTTGATGTCAATATAAGAAAGGGGATTGCAATCCCCAGATAGACGGCACATTGCCAAATGCGATAGCTGCAATGTGGAACAACGGTAGAGACATCATTTATTCTAATGACATCGGAAATACATCTAAAAATGCATGTAATCATGCAGAAAATGGGGGGGTAATCTATGATTATGTCAAATAAAGCGAAACATTTGATGTCAATTTACCTATCTTCCTTTGCGGCACTACTCATAACTGCATCAATTGCCTTCTGTTATAAAGAGGAAATACTATTTCAATTTTTGAGATATAAAATTTTTGATAGCATTAGCAACAGGATTATAAGCTATCTGTCAAGTAATAAAAAAGGATTAAACAAAGCCATAACCGACCTGTCGAATACACGGGCAGCTACAAGAGGCGGGGCCTTTTATATTCTTAAAGATTCACCTTGCCTAGATCTGGATGACATTCTCCAAGGGATTGTCTTTTGTTCTGCAAACGAGTCTAATATCATACAAATCATAGAGCTGTCCTGTGTCATGCTGGAACGAACGGGAAGGGAGGAATACTTGTTCAGATTGTATGAATTAGTAAGCGACCCACACCAATTTGAAATGGTAAACGGATACGATTATGAAATATATTTGGGGCGACTTTGCTTTCTTAAGTTTTCTGAAAACATATTAACAGAACAGGAGTTTAAATTACTTGCAGCATGGCCAAGGAGTTCGGCTTATCCTGTAATTGATAGTATGGTGATGTCGTCTGATCCAAATAACCACCCGTGCATCGAAAGCCAGTGATTTTCGGATGAAAGGAGGATACCCATTCCAGCACAACATACTTTTCCTCTGGATACTGACAGGGCATTGTATAAGGTAACGGCGAATAACCTCCTATTCTCCAGGATGTTAAAATAGAAGAAGATTTTGTGATACTCATTGTTCCACAAAAACAAGGAAGATAGCTTAAGGCGAAGCCTGACTAGGGATTGGTAAGGCTTCATCATGCTTGCACGAACATTTGGAGTTCAATAACAGACTCAGGTTGTCCTCGCTTTTTTTCGGGATGCACATGGAATTGAATAATGACTTTACAAAAACCAGGAAGCCGATTGAATTCCTTGAAGCCGTCAACGGGCTTCTCTGCTCCACCGGGACAACGGTGGAATTCGTGCAGTGCAACGTCGCCCGCGACCCCGCGGGCGCGGACAAAATCCTCTTTTTCCTTGCAGCGTACCTGCCGGACGCCGAAAAGATAATCCTCCACACGTCGGTCGCACGCCTGAACGGCGGAGTCGTTTCCGGCGACAGGATGTACGGCGTCGGAATGAACAAGCAATACAAGTAACCCAAAACGACAGACATGGACTGGAACGAGATGCCTAGATTCATTGCCGCCCTTGCCCTTGCCATCCTGCTCCCATCGGGGCAGCTGCGGGGCATGCCGGGCGCCGCCCCCCAGGCAGAGCAGTTGCCGACAATCGACGACGAGAAGGTAAAGCTTGACCTCGCATGGGGGCATCTTTTTTCTCGCCCAGATATATTCACCTTGTCCGAGATCGTCCAGAAAGCGGAGGAGAGGCAAAACAAATGGAAAGAGAATAAGGAACTATGGAAGGATGAATACGAGGTGGACTTCTCAGACTACTTCTTCAATTCCGACATGCGCGAATGGCAGAAGCATTTCATGCTTGGCGAATACGATGGTCCCAGCGTTGTCGCATTATACCGAAAATGCTGGGAAGAGGGAAGCGACGCCGTCTTTTACATCTGCGTCGCCTTCAACGGCAGATACTCCACTGTCCATGACGCCCCCGACATCATCCCGTGGGCGCCTCCGAAGTCCGCGGGCAGACGCGGCGGCCCGCCGGGGACTGCGGTCGTCCGCCAGGAGGACCCCACCCCTCCCAGCTTCACCGGGGAGAGGCCGGAAGTTACAATGTCGGGCGACGAGCTGACCGTCTCCTTCCCGTCCGCAGGCGAAATCGTCTTCAGGAGAATACCGGCCGGCGTCTTCATGGCGGGAAGCCCGGTAGGCGA
>ERZ1026898.581-NODE-581-length-21351-cov-5.996525_pt1 | contig 21351 bp, 35 predicted proteins | sample MGYA00380178_ERZ1026898 | MGnify/ENA primary metagenome ERZ1026898 (study PRJEB33269, sample SAMEA4719814) | human gut metagenome | biome: human-associated habitat; feature: organic feature; material: feces | place: Cameroon | collected 2013-10 ... | reverse complement strand
TCCCGCCGGGAAGGACGCCGGTGTTACCATCGATAGCCTGCGCAAAATGAGCGTAGCAGAACGATACGAGTTTTCGCAGAAGAACCCGGAACAGTACGAAAAACTTTACGGAGGTAATTAAATTATGCCGAACAACCCTTACAGCAATTTCTTCCTCTCGAATGAGGTTGAAGACCAGTACAATTCCCACCTCGATCTCCAGCAGTTTTGCACGGTAGACAACACTCTGACCGGCGTGGCCGGTATGATTCGCAAGATCAACCGCTATTCTGCGACTGCCGGTACGGAAAAGCTTAAGAAGGGCGAGGGCAACACGAAGACCATCGAGGTCAGCTATGTGCCGAAGGACTACGAAATCAAGCTGGCTCAGAATCGCTTCAAGTATTTCGACGAGGACGCAATGGAAGACCCGATGATCGTCCCCGTCGGTATGCGCCGCGCCGGTTCCGACATGTTCAACACCGTCAACGACGATGTTTACGGCGAGTTCGCGAAGGCAACCATCGTTGTTCCCGTCGTGAAACTGAACTTCGATGCTTTCGCAGACGCACAGGCGATGCTTAACCTCGAAAACCTCGAAGGAACGAGCATCTTCGCCTTTGTCAGCCCGTCTGACGTTGCGGAGCTGCGGAAGGAACTCAAGGATACCCTTCAGTATGTCGAGGCGTTCGCTAGAAGCGGCTACGTCGGCACGGTTGCCGGTGTGAACGTCTTTACCAAGAAGGACGCAACAAGCGGATCGGTGTACATGGCGACGAAGGAAGCGGTCACGCTGTTCAACAAGAAGGGCGTGGAGATTGAGCAGAACACCGCGAACACCCGCTCCGAGGAAGCGGCGAACAAGCGCGAGAACACCATCTTCTCACGCAAGTATTATCTCGCCGCGCTCACCGACGAGACCAAGGACGTGAAGATCTTCAAGGGCACGGCGACTGCATCGCAAGACACCACCGCAAACAGCGGCAAGACCTACTATGCGAAGTCTGGCGTCGGCTATGTTGCCGTTACGCCCGCTTCCGGCGACAGCCCCAAGGACAAGGGCTGGTACACCATCGCTTGATAAGGGGGGGTACGCATCGTGACGTTTGACGAAAAAATCAGAACGGTTGAACTCCTTTTGGGCGATAGCGCGGAAGACGAGCTGATCGGTGCGTACCTGTCTATGGCCGAAAGCGAAATCCTGTCATGGTCTGGTGCTGAGAGTGTTTCCCCCAACTACGATACAGTCCAGATCATGGCAGTCATCGCCGGATACAACCTGATCGGCACGGAGAATCAGACATCCCACAGCGAGAACGGTATTTCCAGAGTGTTTAAGCATTCGGACATGGTGGAATACATCCGAAACAACGTCTGCGCAAAGGTGGTGGCGTATTGAGATCACTGAGACGCAACAAAAGGACGTTCTGGTACGCAAACCTTGTCGGCAGCGAGGAAATTTTTTCCGGCGGGAAGCGAACCGGCCAGTATGTAACGCGATACGGGAATCCGGTCAAGGCGATGGAAAACGTATCTGCTGCGCGTGGCACGTTGGATGACGAGCATTTCGGGATAAACGCTGACTATGACAGGGCGATAACGAGCTGTGATCGGAATTTCGGCATAGACGAGGCATCTGTTCTGTGGATTGAGAAAGCGCCGGAAATCGCGCCTGACGGCTCGACGGATACGCCGTGGGACTATGTTGTTGCGAAAATCGCTCGTTCTCTCAACAGCACCACCATTGCAATCAAGAAGGTGTCAGTGTCGTGAAGAAAATAACGGTAGAGCTGAACACCGCATCCATCAACAAGGCAGTCAGAGAAATAAAGAAGCTGGATGCGGAGTGGGACAGGAAAATTGACGAAGTGATTCATAGGCTTGCGACGCTCGGCGCGACAAAAGCCTCGCTCGGTTTCTCGCGTGCCATATATACGGGAGAAAAGGACGTTTCCGTATCGGTCGAGCCGATAGAAAACGGATATTCCATCATTGCATCCGGTGAATCTGTTCTGTTTATCGAGTTCGGCTCCGGCGTCACATACGGATATGGACACCCAGACACGATGGGATACGGGCCAGGAACATACCCCGGTAAGGGTCACTGGGATGACCCAAAGGGATGGTGGCTTCCGAAAGACAAGGGCGGCTTGCACACATACGGAAATCCGCCGTCCGCGACGATGTATCAGACTGGGAAAGAACTACAGCAGGAGATTTTGCGAATAGCGCGGGAGGTGTTCACAGGTGGTTCCTGACATTGAGACAGATGTGTTCGATGCTATTGCATCGGCGCTTTCTGCGAAATTCGGAGATGTTTTTATCACGGGTGAATATGTACACGCGCCAGAATCCTTTCCCGCCGTCAGCCTTATCGAAGAAGACAATGCCGCTTTTTTACCTGCCTTGGATTCTGAGGGATCACATCATTCTCAGCTCATGTATGAGGTGAATGTGTACAGCAATCTCAAGAGCGGGAGAAAAACGCAAGCAAAAGAAATCATGCAGGAGATCGACGAGAAAATGTCAGAGCTTGGTTTTGTTCGATTGAGCAGGAAGCCAATGACATTACCGAACGCAGAAACATCCATCTACAGGATGAACGCACGGTATCGGACGGTCGTAGACGAAAATAAACGACTTCTAAGGAGGTAGCCAATATGGCAATCGAACTCAGCACGGCTGGCATTCTGCTTGGCTATGGCGTTGAACAGACCGCCGGTACAAAGCCGACGACGTTCAAGCAGGTCAAGGGCGCGAAGAGCCTGCCGGACATGAATCCCGAGCCTTCCACTCTGGAAACGACTCCGCTCGAAGCGCTTGAGTGGAAAACGTATATCGACGGTCTGAAAGACCCCGGCGGTGCGCTGGCTGTCCTGTTCAACATGACCGAGGAGCTTCAGACTACGTGGGACGCGCTGTACGAGGAGTATAAGACCGCCGCAGCGTCCGGAAAGAAAATGTGGTGGGAATTCTACGTTCCCGGCCTTACGAAAGCATTTTTCTTCACCGGCAACCCGTCCCCGCTCGGCTTTGCAGGCGCTGAGGTGGACAGCGTGCTTGAAAACAGCGCGTATATTACGCCGACCGGCAATATCGGTTGGGACACGGCAGTAAAGCCCGTTGCGTCTTAAATTATCGGAGGAATGAGTATGCAGAAGGAAATCGTAATCAACGGTAAGGTGTATCCGACGAAGGAAATCACCTTCAACACGGTATGCCAGTTTGAGGACATGGGAATCCCAATGTCCGAGATCGAGGCCAAGTCCATCATGTTTGTACGCGCCTATGCGGCTATGTGCATGGACAAAAAGGCAGATCAGGCAGGAGACGAGATCGAGAAGCACGTCATGAATGGCGGCAGTATAGACGAACTTGCAGATGTTCTTCATCAGGCCGTCGAGGAAAGCGGTTTTTTTCAGGCTCTGTCCAAGAGAGCGGAAACGGCGGACAGCGAGAGCCAGACGGAAACTGCGTAAAAAAGCACTACGCATCCTTTCGTGAGGAATGCATTGAGACGTATCTTCCGCAATGTCTCATGATCGGAATCGACGAGGCGGGATTCTGGAATATGAATCCCGCCAAGATGAAGCCTTATATCGAAGCAGACAGATTACGTCTTGAGAGCAAAAATTATGAACTTTGGCTCCAAGGCGTTTATTTTTTTGATGCGATTACAATCGCGCTTTCAAACGCTTTTGCCCCGAAGGGAAAGAAGCCTGCGCAATATCCTAGCAAGCCGAGAAAAATCACGCAGGACACGCCGGAGGAGCGCGAGGCGCGAGTTATGCGAGAGCGTGAAAAGGCAATCGCATTCTTCAAGAAAATGGAGCGAGACTTCAAAAAGAAAAGTGGTGGTATGAGTGGCAACAGTTGAAACACTGGAAATTGAAATCAAGAAAAATGCGTCCGACGCATCGAGCGGAATACAAGGGCTTGTTACCGCATTGACAAACTTGAAAACTGCTGCATCCGGCGGTGCTGGCCTTACTGCTGCCGTCAACCAGATACGCAGGCTCGGTGCAGAGCTGAACGGCATCACAGGTGCAAACAGCGGCCTTTCAACGACGCTCAGCACCTTGCAAAGCATTTCCAGCATCGATTTCTCGAATCTTCGCGAGGCGGCGCGGAATGTACGTTCTCTTTCGGGAGCTACTGCATCCGCAAGATGCGCGTCTACGCCGGAAGTTCCACGCGGGGACAGCGGAAGCGTCAATATCAATTCTACGAGTGCTAATGTTGCAAGGACGGCAAGAGATGCGGAAAAGGCAACTGAGAGTGTGTCTAAATCCTCAAAGAAAGCATCAGGTGGACTTTCTGTTTTGAAATCTCAACTTAGTGGACTCATTTCTCCGCTTGGAAAAGTCGTTAAGATGTTCGGGCGAATTGCGATGTACCGCCTTGTGCGTTCCGCGATAAAGGACATTTCCAGTGCCGCAAAAGAGGGCGTAAACAATCTTGTCATGTATAGTGCGGCATTAAACAGCACGGATGCTGCGGCTGCGAATGCCACAATGTCCGAATATGCGGCAACGCTTTTGCAAGTCAAGAACACGCTCGGAGCGGCTTTGATGCCGATTTTGACAGCGATTCTACCGGTTGTCAACACGATTGCAAGCGCGTTTATTACTGCGGCAAACGCTGTGAACATGTTCTTTCAGGCGCTACAGGGTAAAACCACGTTCACAAAGGCGAAGAAAAGCACGGTTGACTACGCAAAGAGCCTGAAAACAGCGACCGGCGCGGCAAAGGAACTGCAAAAGACACTTCTCGGATTCGACGAAATCAACCGTCTGAACGCCGAGAACAAGGGCGGCGGCGCGGCAGGCGCTGACTTCTCGAATATGTTCGAGGAAGCAGAAATAAACGAGAAAGTGAAGAAGTTTGCGGAGAAGTGGCAGAAAATCATAGACGCTATTAACAAGTTCATTCACTCGGTAATCGGCATCCTGACAACTGCCCTTGGCCTTTTTGTAATCGGTGCGCTTCTGACATTTACCGGCGCAAACATTCCGCTTGGAATCGGATTGATGATTGCCGGAGCAGTCATATTCGGAAAGGGAATCGCTGAAAAGTGGGATGAAATCCCGAAAAAGCTACGGACTGTGATAATGAAGATCATGGTTGCGGTAGGTTTTGGAATCGCGGTTATCGGCGTTCTACTCGCATTCTCCGGTGCGAATATCCCGCTTGGAATTGGCCTTATTATAGCCGGTGCAGCTATACTCGGTTCCGCATGTGCTCTTGACTGGGAAGAAGTAAAAAACGCGCTGCAAGGCACGCTCGGCGCGATTATGGCTATTCTGTCCACGTTCAATCTTGTTATCGGCGCTGTTTTGACGTTTACGGGTGCGAACATTCCGCTCGGAATCGGCCTTATGATAGCCGGTGCGGCGGGGCTTGCCTCTGTGGTTGTTGCGAACTGGGACTCAATCAGGAAATTCCTGACAAGGACGTGGGAGGCAATAAAGAAGGACGCGAGTACACCGCTCGGGAAACTTGCAATCGGTGTTGTTCTCATTTTTTCAGGGCACACGGCGATTGGTCTCGGAATGGTTAATGCAGCCTGTTTGCAGTTCTTCCATCCGGAAGAACCGAACTACGAGAACGCCTTTTATCCAATTAAGAAAGCGTGGGAAAACATCAAGAATTGGTGGGAAACGAGCGTACAGCGAACTCTTGATATGTGGAAACAAAGCGTCTCAAGTGTTTTCATGATTGGCGGTGGGGGAAGCGGACGCGAAGGAAAGTTCGGAAAGAAAAGTGTAGGCGGGGCAATCGGCAAATTTGCATCCGGCGGATTTGTCACATCCGGTCAGCTTTTCTATGCACGAGAGTCCGGGCCGGAGCTGGTCGGCTCTATCGGCGGCAGGTCGGCTGTCGCGAACAACGACCAGATTGTAGAGGCTGTTTCCAATGGCGTTTACAATGCGATTGCGCCTTTGATGTCGGGTATGCGTAACGGAGATACGCACATTTATCTTGACGGAAAGGAAATCACGGCAGGGCAAAACCGCAGAAACCGCATGTACGGCGCGGCGCTTTCAGGCGTGTAAGGAGGCCGTATGAAAGTAAAGATAAACGGTTTAGACATAACCGACTACATCGCATTCGGCGGCTTCAAGTGGACACGCAATGACGTTGACTCGCCTGACACTGGGCGTATGCTTGACGGTGTTATGGAGCGCACCCGCGTTGCAACAAAGGTCAGAATTGACATTACATGCCGCCCGCTGCTTCTTTCCGAAGCGTCTGAGCTTCTAACTGCGATCATGCCGGTTTTTGTGCAGGTCGAGTATACAGACCCACAGGAAGGGCGCGTTGTAACGAAAACAATGTACTCTAACAACAACCCGGCATCTTTCTGTATGAAGAAGCCAGACGGACGCGAGTTTTGGAGCGGGATTGCGTTCCCGCTTGTTGAAAAGTAGGTGATTCTATGCAGACAGTCCCTAGTAATTGGAACGACGTTTTCAATCTCGACCACAAAACCGAGTTCAAGGCGGTTATAAACGGCGTTACATACACCTACGGCTCTATCAAATCCGCACAAATCACAAAGTCCATGATGGACAAGCTGACCATTGGTCAGGCAACGTCGGCAATGCTGGATATGGTATTCAGGCCGCAGGGGGCGATTCCCCCTGCGGCAAAGATAGAGTGCTATGTCAGACTGACGAATTATGACCCTACGACGGTCATCACTGACGAGGCATCAAATGTCATTAAAACAGATGACGGCTTTGTGCTCGCCTCAACATACTCTGTCGGTACAGACTGGATTCCATTCGGAACGTTCTTTATCGACACGAGGGAAATCGCGGCAAACGGTCTTATGACCATCACGGCATACGACAAAATGCTTACAGCGGAGCAGGACTTCCCTTCTTCTGCTGGCTCAATGGCGATGAACGATGCTGTGTCGTACATAGCAAACGCTATGGGCATTCAGGTCGATAGCCGAAACCAGATAGCCCCGTACAGCATTGACAGCCCTGTTGGGCTTTACACGATGCGTGAGGTGCTTTGCGGGATTGCGGCGGCATCCGGCGGCAACTTCGTTATTACCGAAAACAACAAGCTCCGGCTCATCCGAATCGCTTCTCCTGCAACGGTCGAGAAAACGCGCGTCGCGTCTCTGGACATTCTTTCCGATGTTCAGACCATCGGTAAGGTCGCGCTGTATCCAGACGGGAACACACAGTACAGCTCAGGAACATCCGGATACGAAATTCAAGCGGACTGCATCTACGCTACGCAGGACATTTGCAATTATGTAAAAGGCGTTCTGAATGGCGTGCGATACCTTCCATACAGCGCTGGGACGGCATTCATAAACCCTGCACTGGAACTCGGAGATAGCGTCAGCCCGAACGGGAATCCCTCCATTTTGGCTTCTGCTGTCTTTACAATCGGCGTTTCCATGGGTGCGAACATTGAAGCCCCGATTGATATGGAAGTAAACCACGAATATCCGTATCAGTCGAGGACGCGAGAGGAACGCCGACTTGCCACAAGTCAGAGCCGCATCGAAAAAACCACCGAACAAATCCGTCTTTCCGTAGAAGGAAAGGCCGACGCAGAGGACGTCCAGACTGCGATAGACCTGAATCTGAACAAGCTGAGTCTTTCCTATACCGCGGGAGAGAACGGCGCATCTATCACGCTTTCGAAGGACGGAGTTTCCATCACTGGTGACGTGAAAATCGGCTCCATCGATGCGGACAAAATCGCCGTGAAGAATATCAACGCTGATGAGATCACGGTCGGCTCACTGTACGGCATTGACATTGTAGGCTGCAACATCTACGCGCAGGAGTCGAGAAAAGAGTATGCGAAGATCACCGCGACTGGCCTTGGGGTCTACACAGACAATACTTTCAAGATGGGACTCGCGGTAATCGATGATTCGCCTACCTTGGAGCTAGGCAATACGACGCCGGGAATCGTGCAGAAGGTTTTTGAGGAATCCGCGCACAGACTTTGGATAGGAGACAGGAACTGGCGCGACGGATTCTTAATTGACTTTACAAATCACACGATCAAGAAATACAAGAACGGAATAGGGACGGTAATATGAGCGAAACACTGAAATCTCTTGTCGCGATCAAGGAAACACTGAATAAAATCCGTGTGTCAGGGCGCGACGATTGCTATGCGGTTGTGGCAATCAACAACGAGCTGGACAAGCTCATTTCCGCTGAGAAAGAGGTGATAGACAATGGCTGATGTTTACAAGAAAATATCCGACTTCAACGTTGCTTCGAGTTTTGGCGACAATGACCTGCTTCTTGTGTCTCAGTCCGGAATTACAAAGGTAATTCGAGGCTCGACGCTGAAAGAGCTTGCGCGAGCTGCGGGTGTGGAAGCGGCGAAAATCAACAATGCAACGGTCAATGCCGCCGGGCATCTGATTCTGACAACGACGAGCGGAGCAAATATTGATGCTGGCAAAGTCACAGGAAATGACGGCGTATCCGTCACAGGCGCGTCTATCGATTCGCAGTATCATTTGATTCTCAGCTTTTCGGACGGCACGACAAAGGATGCGGGATACTGCCGAGGCGCTTCCGGAGCTGGCACGGGTGATATGCTTTCTTCCGATTACGACGCAGACCACGCCGTCAAGGGCGCGGGCGGCATCGCTGCTTATACCATTCCGAAAGCGTTTGACATTGTTTTAAGCACTGGCGGCTGGTCGAACAAGCAGCAGACTGTCTCGAACAGCCTGTTTTTGAAAGCTGGCTATAAGTACATTGTCGCGCCGACGTGGGGGAATGCAGACGCATACAGCAAGTCGAAAATCAAGGCAAAGGATGTCACGGTTGACGGCTCTATGACGTTTGTATGCGATACCGTGCCGACAACGAATTTGTCTGTGCAGGTCTTGAGAGTGAGGGTGCAGTAATGGCGAATGTTATCAACATGGTCGGAGACGGTGCTAACATACAGAGCAAGACCGTAAAATCATCAGATGTCAAGCAAACGATCACGCCTCCAGATGGCGTAGATGGTTTCAGTCCGGTGATTGTCGAGGCTGTAGTGCCCGGCGCAAAGGAAGTGTATCTTGATTCCGTTACGCCGGTTAATGACAGCAAAATCGTCATACAAGGGACTACTATAAGACGCGTATCGGCTGTTTTTATACAATCTGTGAGCGAGGCTGCCGGTTGCGTATCCACAATTAGCGAATCGTATTACTTCGACGGCTCGGTCGCTGCCGCCTCGTTTGTAGCGGCAAACTCGACGGGTGACGGCTGGATTGCGTTCAAAAATTCGAATGTTGCAAAGGCGTATTTGGAAGCATCTGTGGTCAATGGGACGATAGAGTTGTCCAGATACTACGGCGATGTTTCTTCAAGGTTCGCTATCGCACCGCACAGAGTCTTGGTTGTCGGATACTGAAAGATGGGTGAAAACTGTAATGATTGAAATTAAAGCAACGCATCGTGCACCTATCAAGCTGGGGCACACGGGAGAAAACGAGGCTGTTCGCGTAGCGTTCTCTCTGCTTCCATTTAAGGAGACCTTCCCTGACGGCGTTCCTTCGCTTCTGGCGCGTCGAAAGGGTGATGCCTCCGCGTTTCCCGTTCCGCTTACAATCGAGGCAGACACGGCATACTGGGCTGTTACACGCGCAGATACGGAGAAAGCAGGCTTTGGGCAGTGCGAATTGCAGTGGATTGTCGGGAATACGATTGCAAAATCCGACAAGTTTGACTTCTTCGTTGTGAAAGCGCTTGAGTCAGGCGACGCGCCGCCCGACGCGCCGAGCAAGGCATGGTTTGATGCGATACAGGGGCAGATCGGCGACCTGTCGAAGCTGACCACCGAGGCGAAGGAGAATCTTGTTGCCGCGATCAACGAAGCAGCTCGCACGGGCGGCGGCTCTGGCGGCGGCACGATTGAAATGCGGGCATCCGGCGGGTACATCCAGTATTCCAACGACGGCGTTACGTGGGAAAACCTGATTGCGGTCTCCGCTCTCAAGGGAGACAAAGGTGAGACAGGCCCCAAGGGCGAACAAGGCCCCAAGGGAGACCCCGGAGCCAAGGGCGCTGACGGCATCACGCCGACCATCGGCGCAAACGGCAACTGGTATCTCGGCGATACCGATACGCAGAAGCCGTCTCGCGGCGAGAAGGGCGCGGACGGAGCAGCCGGTAAAGACGGCAGCGACGGCTACAGCCCGGAGGTGACTGTCACGCCGATCAATGGCGGCGCGAAGATCATCATCAAGGACAGAAACGGCACGAGCTCCGCAAACGTGATGAACGGCGCACAAGGCCCGAAGGGTGACGCTGGCCCACGGGGCCCGAAGGGAGACCCCGGCGCAACCGACGTATCCCTCGGCATCACCGGCGCAACGCCCGGCCAGATCGCCAAAATCACGGCGGTGGACGAAAAGGGCGTGCCGACCAAGTGGGCGCCGGTGGATATGGCTGGGGGCGAAAAGCCATGGAGGAAGGTTATCGACGCAGAAGTCACAGAACCCACGGGTGCGTTTATTGCGGACAACTTAAATGGCGCAACGGAATTGCATGTTAGATGGAGCGGCTTGCAGAACAATTCTGATATTGACTCAGGGCTAAATCTCGTAGTGAATGGCACTGCTATTGGCGAATTTGGCGTTCCAGCCCCTGTGCCCAAAAAAGGCAAAACTACCTACGGATGGACTCACTTTAAATTTGACGGCTTGTTCTGGCTAGTGCTTCGATCAAACGGGTCGATTTCATCGAGTAATAAGGCGATATCTATTGCGAATACCGTTTACAATATTGCAGAAAATGTTGGCGCAGCCGATACTGTAAGACTCGAAGGGTCTGCGGAAGTGTATTACCCGATTTCTGGAAAATTGGAGGTGTGGGCACGATGAAAATCTACGAAAACGGCATCTACCGCGACATGACAGCTGAGGAAATCGCGGAAATGGAAGAACAGGCGGCCAGGGCGGAGGCCGAGGAGAAGAAGCGCCCTCTGACGCAGAGCGAGGTTCAGGCAATGCTCATCCGCCAGCAGGTCAACACCCTTGCGGTGGACGACGCGACGGCCTACCGGATGCGTGAATTTTACCCCGAGTGGGAATCGGGCGTTTCGTACACGGAAGGATTCAAATTCCTCTACGGCGGCGAGCTGTACACGGTCTTGCAGGCGCACACCTCGCAGGAGGGCTGGCTCCCCGGCAGCGGCACGGAAAGCCTCTATGCCCGCATCGATGAGCAGCACGACGGCACGAAATACGATCCGATTCCCTATAACGGCAACATGGCGCTGGAAAACGGAAAGTATTACAGTCAGGGCGGCGTGAGGTACAAGTGCATCCGGGATACCGGGAATCCGGTCTACAACGCGCTGAGCGAGCTGGTCGGGCTGTATGTGGAGGCCGTATGACGGACAGGTGCGTATGCTGCGGAGCACCGGTGCCGGAGGGCAGGATGGTGTGTCCGCTGTGCGAAATAAAAACAAGTGAGAGGAGCAATCAAATGGACGACGGGATTCAGGCGCAGATCGCCTCCGTGGAGGCGCGATGCAAGAGCAACTCGCACAGGATCGACGAGCTGGAGGCAGACAACAAGGCGCTGCATCAGCTGGCGACCTCGGTGGAGGTTCTGGCCACCAAGCAGGAGACGATCGAGGAAAACGTGAACGAGATCAAGGCCGATGTAAAAAGCCTCAAGGCGCTGCCGGGAAGCCGCTGGGAGGCGGTCGTGAAGGGCGTCATTGCCGCGCTCATCGCGGGGCTGATCGGCTTTGCGCTGGCGAAGCTGGGGGTGGGTGGATGAAATGCCGAAGATCGTGAAAAAGTCGCGCGTGACCAAGGGCAAGATGGCGCGGGAGCTGGTGTACTACTGCGTCTGGGCGCTGACGGCGGCGCTCGCGTGGGCGATGGTCGTCAAGACGGCGGCGCTGCTGCTCGACCGGACGTGCGACCTTTCGGACGTGCTGGTGTTCGCGGGCGCGGCCTTCGGCGGGGAGCTGCTGCTCCTGCTTGTAAAACGTGTATTTGCAAAACCAAACGACAAAGAAGATGGAGGGACATACGATGTATAAACGAGTAGGATTCTGTACGGAAGACAAGGAAATCTCGGAACGCATTCGGGCTAAACTGGAAGAAGCAGAGACGGCCATTATGGAAATTCCGGCGTGTAGAAACAGAAGCTTGGCGCTGACGCATCTCGAAGATGTTATGCTCCGCGTAAATCTGGCGATTGCCGAAGGCGTAGGCATGCGCAGGGAGGGCTGATTATGGATAATATCAAGAAACGGCTGGGCAATCTGCTGAGCGTGAAAAGCCTTGTGACGCTGGTGCTGACGGGCGTGTTCGCCTATATGGCGGTGGCTGGGAAGATCTCGCAGGACTTCATGACCATCTACGCGGTCATCATCGCGTTCTACTTCGGAACGCAGAGCCAGAAGCTTCAGGATGCGGTGGACGAGAAAGGAGGCGGCGCGGGAGATGCCGGTAATTAAGGACGCTCTGACGAGCTGCAACCACAGCAAGGGCGGTTGCTGCCCGAAGTTTATCGTTGTACATTATTTCGGGGCGCTCGGCACGGCGGCAAGCGTGGCCGAGTGGTTCCGAAACCCGCAGGCCAGAGCCAGCGCGCACTATGCCGTGGATGAGGGCAGCACCATCTACAGGTGTGTGAAGGAGTCCGACATTGCGTGGCACTGCGGCGACGGCCAGAAGCACCCGGAATGCCGGAACTGGAACTCCATCGGCGTGGAGGTACGCCCGAGGAAGGGCAACAAGGCGCGTCTTGGCGCGTATGACACGGACTGGTACTTTGATGAGCAGACGCTGGAAAACGCCGTGTGGCTGATCAGGCGGCTCATGAAGCAGTACAACATCCCCGCCGAGAACGTCATTCGGCACTACGACGTGTCGGGCAAGATGTGTCCGAGGCCGTTTGTCGGGGACGATATTAACACCCACTACAACACGTCCGGCAATGTGCAGTGGGCGAGATTCAAGGAAAGGATTGATGATGAAGTGGTTGAAAAGTCGAAAATGATCGTGGACGGCAAGGAGGTCGCCGTTGAGCGCATCCTGAAAAACGGCACGAACTATGTCAAGGTGCGCGACATCGCCGCGGCGCTCGATTTGAAGGTGTCGAACAAGGGCAGTATCGCCGTGCTGAGCACGAAGTAAGCCTGCGCCGTCCTGCGCGCCGAAAGGAGGCGCGAATGGCAAGAGGGCGCGTACATTTACCGGATGGATTGAAAAATCTGCTGGCAAGCGATTGGGAGCGCGTCCTTGGGCAGGCGATGCTTGGCCGAGAGGATCGGGAGATCGGGAGGATGTACATCTTGGAGCGAATGCCGCAGATCGATATTGCGGAAGAGCTGCACATGCATCGCTCAACGGTCTCCCGGCACATGGATAAGATCATGATCGAAGCGCGCAGGACGGCGGAAAAGCTGGATATGGTATAAAAGCGCCCGGTGCCACAGGCTGGCACCGGGTGTTTTTTTTATGGCCTCAAATATGCGCCGACGGCCTGCGCAAGCAGGAGCCGGAGGTAGTCAGGGCATTTGCTTTGCCCGCCCTCCCAGTTCTCAAGCGTGCGCTTGGGGATGCAGAATCGCACGCAAAATGCGGCCTGCGTCAGCCCTGCGGCGTCGCGGATGTCGCGGATCGACATGTGCGCAACGCGCCACAGCTCATCGAGATGGTATGCACGGTCTCCGGGGATGTCGGTCTCCGGTTCGTCGCCCCAGATGGACGACAGCGCCCAGTCGGAGACAAATGATTCGAGATCGTCCGAGGCAAGTGCCTCAGACCATAAGAGGTTGAATTGTTTGTCAGTCATTTTGCGGGTTCCTTTCTCTTTAATGCTTGCTGTTCTCGGCGCTTTTTGTTGCGCTTCTCGTTGTATTCTTCTTTATGCTCGGCGTACCATGCACGTACATACGCGCGGGCTTTTTCCGGATCTCTCTTTTTTGCCTGCATTCCCATCTGCTTTTGGCGCACTTTCGCGCATTCCTCTGAGCAGCACTTACGCCGATGGCCATCCAGCGGGAACGGGTTTCCGCACACGATGCAATTTGCGGTGGCGATGATACGCTCGGATTTACGCTCCGCATACGCGCGGCGCGCGCGACCTTTTGCACATTCTGGACAATAGCGCTGCGCCGAACCTTTTACGGTGTACTCCGCGCCGCAAAGCTCGCACTTATCGGATGAACCGATGCTTCTTTTTGGTGCGTTGCTCTGGTGGTGCTTACGGCACGCGGGGCAATAGGCGGAACGTGGAGAGCGCGATGTGTACGCTGCGCCGCACGCAGAACAAATCCGGCTGTTGAGGAAAATCTTTGCAACCATGCGGCATGCCTCGCAAAGGGTATCCGCTGAAATTCCGTCAAAAGTACAGCCACATTGCGAACAAATGCGATCCATCACGCGATACCCCAAGCGGCGAGAGTGTCGCGGATGTTTTCCGCGTCCTCATCGCTAAGCTCTTCCCACGGGGTTGTTGGATCGTCGACGATCTCAGAAATGGCGTTGATCATTGCCTCGCTGCCTGCTGCTTCGAGCTCATTCAGGCAAGTAATGGAGCCGGAGGTTTCCAGCAGCCAGCCGCCGTCGACAGAATCAATATCTGCGTAAAGTGAAAACTGTTCGTTGCCATCGTGGCGGGAAAGGAACGCGGAAGTGGAATTCTCGTTGAACTGAATGTAAGCCTTTTTCATTTTTGTGTTCCTCCTTGGCTTTCGCCTTGTTTTATCTTATGGCACTAGTATACCACCAAAATGGTGGTATGTCAATAGGGTAAGCAAAAAAATTTTTGCACACAAATGCAGCATAAATGCACGCAAGTGCAACCCTTAGATTTTTGCGGTGCGAGATAATGATAGCAGGAGCTGGCCAGCTTACTATTTTATCGGAGGTACTACTATGGAGTACGCAAGCAAGGGGCTCGCGGGGACTGCGCTGGGCTTTGGCATCGGCGGCGCCGCGATGAGTCTGGCAAACGGCGGGCTCGGCAATCTGCTGGGCGGCCTCAACCAGAACAAGAGATCGGAGGTCGCTGATGTTGCTGCGGCGGTCACGCCTGCCATGACGGTCGCCGCCATGCTCGCCGCACGCCAGCAGGAGCCGACGTGCAGCGAGAACACGCCGGTGACGCGCTACGAGCTCGAACAGCAGAAAGCGATCTCGGAGAAGAATATGGAGATCGCCTATTGGAGAGGACAAGACGAGACGAACCGGAAGATCTCTGACTCCTACAGCAAGCTCGAAAACCGCCTGATCGGTCTTGCGGCGGAAGTACGCGCGAACAAGGATGAGCAGGTAGCCATCAACATGCAGCAGGCCGTGTACAACGGCACCACCACTGCGACGATCGGCTGCATCCAGAACCAGGTGAATCAGCTGCTCGGGCTGACGAAGCTCGTCGTGCCGAACGCCTCCGTATGCCCCGGCTGGGGTGCTGCGAAGGTGACGGTTGAGCCTGCGACGGCGACCACCTAATGCAAAAGGGGCGGCAAGCGCCGCCCCAAAAATAAGATGGAGGTATCCTTATGGTAACGATCGATCAGGCCATGCGCGGCGCGATGCGGTTTGCGGACAGTGAGATCATTCCGCACCTGCCGACCGGCAAGGGCATCGGCGCGGGCATTGCGCTGGCGCTTATCATGGACGGCGGCAAGGAGCGGCTGCTGAAGCTCAAGGAGCATCCGGCGGTGCAGCTCATGGGCGTTATGGACGATGGCGGAAACATTGATGTCGACCGGCTGTACAATGCCGCCCGCCAGAAGATGGACGGGCAGAAGCTGCCGGTGGATGTGCCGATCATCGGCGAGCTGCGCTTTGATGTGGGCGATCTCGATAAGCTGTACAGATACATCAAGGAGGCGTGAGGATGAAGGAATATATTGAAAAGCTGTATAAGGAGCTGGAAGCCGTCACGGAGCGCCCTGTGACGCTCTGCCGCGCTGAGGAGGCCGGTGTATACGCTGGCACAATCCGTGCGCTGGAAAAGCTGGAAGGGCGGCACGGAGCCTGCAATGGGCTGACGCGCGAGGACGCGGAGGAATGGGCGGCGAAGATGGAGAATGCCGACGGTTCGGCCGGGCCGCATTGGTCGATGGATCAGACTTCCGCCGTTGCGGATGCGCGCGGCATCGGGCGTGATGTCCCACGCTGGGCGTGGGGCGTGGCGATGAACATGATGTACTCCGATTACTACGGCGTCGCCGTGGACTTCGGCGTGAACCGCCCGGAGTTCTACGCAGCCCTGGCAGAGGCGTTTCTGATGGACAAGGACGGCCCCGGCCCGGAGGAAAAACTGTGCGCGTATTACAGAAATATCGTAGAATAACCAATAATTTACTGTGTAGATTCTGTGTTCACAGCTGTGATATTCAGTGCTAAGTTATGCTACTTTGTGCTATTCTCGATTCAGCTAAAATAATTCTGTTATTCCTACAAAACTAAATAAAACGAACATTTTGAGCCGTAGAAAGATAGAAAAATTGCAGGAGCATGAGTTCCTGCAATTTCTTTGTTTTGGCGCGGAAGGAGAGATTTGAACTCTGTTGAAACACTGAATTATCAATATATTTTAGAACAACTGTGTTCAAAGTGTGTGCGTTCTTTTAGAATCCACTGTTCATTTTCTGTGCTGCGCTTGTCAAAGACTTATCGAGGACGTCTGTGTAAATGTCCATCGTCGTTGACAGTTGCGCGTGTCCAAGAAGCCGCTGTGCTGTCTTGAAATCAACACCGGCGTCGTGCAGTGCTGTTGCGTATCCGTGCCGTATCTCGTGCGGCGATACATTCACGCCTGTTCGCTCGCGGTATCTATCATACAGGCCTGTCAACCTGTGGTCATTCAGTGGAGAGTTCCCGCCGTCATCAGAGAAAATATATCCGTGCTTTCTGTCAGGCAGGTGCGCTGCTAGATCGTCCAGCAGTGGGACATCTCGTTCGCCGGAGTCTGATTTCGGAGGCTTTATGTTCGGACGCGTTCCGACGTAATAGACGGATTTTGATATGCTTATGCGCTTTTCAGCCCTGTCTATATCTTCGTATCTCAGAGCGAGGGCTTCACCTCTGCGGCATCCTGTGTAATAAATCAGAAAAGCAAAAAGTCCGAACTCGTCATTTACGCTGTCCTTTATCTTCTGAATTTGATCCTGTGTTGGTGCATGCCGCTTTTTCTGAGGTAGGTTTTTCGGGAGCAGGACAGCCTCCGCAGGATTGTATTGAATGTATCCTTCGCGCTGGGCTTTGTTCATGATCTGCCGAATGATTTGCCGCTGAGTGATTACCGTCTTTTTCGCATACGTTTTCGCAAAACGGTTTATGTACTTTTCGATTTCCTTCGCTGTGATCTTCGCAACGTCCGCTTTCCCGAACTCGGACACTGCACGTTCGTATGCTGGGGAGTAGTTCCGCAAGGAGTTCGAAGCAAGCGTCGGCTCGATCTCGCACCACCAATCGTGCGCGACGTTCTCAAAGGTGTCCGTCTTTCCGCTCTCTGCCTCTGCTTTGTAGTTCTTGATTTTTGTCCACACTTCGCGGTCTGTTTTCCCTCGGAATGCTTTTCGCTTTCCGTTGATTGTGATGATGGATTCATGCAGCCCGTCAGGGCGAACGTAATATTTCGGAATCGCCATTTATCTCCTCCTAATTGTTTTGACTAAAGACCATGCGATGATAAAACTCGCCGCAACAATCATGCAGATAACGACCCACGCCGCCGAGCTGACATCGCCATGCACGATCAGGCCGACGTTGGGAACTCGAATGTCGAGAATGATATAAACCAGAAGCGCGAGCGCCATGACCGCGCAAGAGCATAAAAGAGTATAAATAACAGGCCGACGTGTTGTGAGCTGAGCTTGCAGCAACGCGGCCTTTTCTGTTTGATGTTCCACTTCACTTTGCAGGCGTGTGTTTTCACCGGATAATTCTATGTTTTCTATTTCGAGCCGATGTGCCTTTTCCAGTAATTCCGGCTCGTTTCCGGTCGGTGTCGATAGTCCTGTTAGTTTATCGAGGGACAGCTCAAGAGCGTCACAGAGCGCCGCAGCGTAGGCTAGTTTTACATCCGTCTGTGTGCCTGCGTTTATTCTCCCAACGGCTGTAACGGGCACGCCTGCCGCGTCAGCCAGTGTATTGATGGTAAATCCCTTTGCGTCCTTCTCTCGCCGTATCCTGCACTGGAAATCGTCTATGTACGGCGATAGTTTTTGCAACGATGTCTGCATGTTAGCGCCTCCATTTTGCGAAAAAAACGCAGAGCTGAGTAAACGGTTTCGCACAAATGGCGGCTCGTTCGCAGCTCTGCTCATGGTAATATCTTCGGCCACTTGATACGATAGATGCATGCAAAGCGCTCCCAATCGCTTGCATGGAAATCCCCGTGTCAGTGTTCTTCGCTGGCACGGGGAGAAACATCATTCATTGCACCAGCTTCTTTCTAAAAAATATTCCCGTTTTATTTTATCACATACACTGTCCGAAAAATCGGACTTTTCGTGTTTTGCGACGTAGATTTCACGAATCGGTTTTTGTGCGTCACGCGAGTTGACTTATTAGATATATGTTCTATTATTAGATATATAAACAGAGCCAGAAAAAATCCATTGCTGCGAAAGGAGATATTCCCATGTTGTCTGAAAAGGAAATTTTACAGGCTGTTTCAAATGGCGTCGAACTCGCGATCAGGTCTCTTTATCATGAATCCAGTTGTGATACTGCCGGAGCGCAGAACACGCCGCTTGAAGGGCAACCTGCGTAACGACCTGCAAATCTTCCTTCGATAATGTCATACCATCCGCACTTGCAGATTGCATGTTTCGCGAAATGTCGTACTGCATTTCGGGCAAGTGCTTGGTCAGGTATGCCAAAAAATCATTATAGTCACGCTGCATAAAAACACCTCCGAGGAGTGACAGGCCTTGCTAAAAGAAAATAGAAATTGGATTAACGATCCTCTTTACTCTGACAGCTCAAAATACTTCAGCGTGAGTTTCGGTATTGTCACTGAGTTTCCCATGATTGCAATGTATGTCGTTACACCATCGCATTCTCCGTAGAATATAACCTCGTCGCCCTCAAGGATTCGGCTTCCACCCTCCGGGCGATTATATGATACATACCATATTCCTTCTTGCGTCTCTACTCTAAAGTCAACGGATCTCGTGTTGAACAAGTCTATAAAACTTTCCGACACCTGAATGACAGTTCCGGAGATAACGCACGGCCTACCTTCGTAACTGTCGGGGTTTCTCGATACATCCATGTACGGGAACGTCTCACAGCTTGCAATGTATTCTGCACGTTCTTCTTCCGGCGTCTTCTCTTGAGGCTCGTCTTCCGAAACGAAGGAAGAACCGGAGCTGGCGCTTTCATGTTTGTCTCCGCTGCTGTCAGACACACTGCCAAAAATCGCTGATATTAAAGGAATCTCAATTAGAAGAACGACAAACACCAGAGCACAGATTCCTAATATTTTCCCGGTAGTCATTTTCGGCCTGCGCTTTGCACCGCAATACAAACACACCTTGGAGTCGGCGCTAATTTGAGAACCGCATGTCTTGCATACCGCTTTCCTGTTTTTCAGTTGACACGTAGGGCATTTGTGCAAGTTCTCGTCAAACTGAGTCCCGCATCTTGGGCATGTAACAACGTACACAGCATCGCCACCTTTTTCAAATAAATCGTAGGAGTGAGGAAATGAACGAATATGAACGCAAGATGATGGAAGTAATACGCGTGTCGAAAGACAAAGAAGCCGCCGTCAGAGTAGCCCTTGAGCTTTTAATGTCGCTTCAAGCAGAGCCGGAAAAGAACTCTGTGTTTCGGCAGGAAGTTTTCTGAAAAGCTCTATAAGCCTCAGCTCTGCATCTGAGAGGTCGCCTGTATTGGTGGCCTCTTTTTTTATGTTTTCCTGCGGAAGATTCTCACCATCTGGCATAAGGTCTGCTACGGATACGCCTAGATAATCTGCGATGGCAATGAGTTTGCTTTTTCGAGGCCTTGTCTTCCCTGTATTCCACTGACTATAAACACTGTTTGATAAACCTAATGCTCGGCTTAAGTCTGCACCGGTCTTCCCTTTTTTTACGAGATGGTAATTGATTTTGTCTATAGTGTCCATAAATAATGCTCCATTTTTGGGCATAACGACCACCTACGAAAACTAAGTTTCCGTTGACAAACTAAGTTATCTAAGTTATAATAGTTTTCGTGAGGGGCGAAAGCAACAAGTGAGGTGATTGAGTGAAGAAAGACAAGTATATATGGGGATTTCAGATTGTTGGTTCAGACTGCGGATATGACCAGTTCGGTACGTTCCATTGCACGTGCGGTCATTGCCTCCCGTTACGAGTTGATGTAAGTAAGGGCGGCAAATATCGCGGCAGCGACTGCGGCGACGGCAGATACGACGGTGAAAAACATGTTGATAAGAAACCGCCTTTTCTCCGTGCGTGCTTTCGAGCCTTCGGTTTCGACAAGCACATTTAGACCGTTTTCTTCTATGAACTTGTAACGCTTATTCCGATTGAGGAACAACCTGATTTTTTCTCTGAACGACTTGCACATGATTCATGCCTCGGCTTATGAGGCGCGAAAAGAACAACGCCCCGGACAACTTATCGGATTGCTAAATAATGATAGGTGGTGCTTTCACTATAACACAATTCACTAAGTTGTCAAGAAAAACTTAGTTTGGAGGTTAATTTGATGAATTTTCGCGAAGCTAGACTTGCTGCCGGACTGACCGTTCAGCAGGTCACAAAGGCACTCAAGGTGTCTGACGCGGCGGTTTACCTGTGGGAAACCGGGCAGATGTACCCGAAAACGGCGAGACTGCATGACATCGCCGAGCTTTACGGGTGCACGGTAGACGAACTGCTCAGAACAAACAGGGAGACGGCGAAATGAGAGAGCCGGAAGGATACCGCCAGCAGCTTGAATTGCTGACAGAGATTTTCCCAAATCGCGCGGCGCTGAAAATCACTGAATGTGAAGCCGCGCTGAAACTCGACCGGAGGACGCTCCTTGCCGACAGGAGCTTTCCCGCAAAGAAAGTCGGTAGTAAATACTCCGTGCCGATCACGGAATTGGCGCGGTGGATGGTAAAGCGGTAGGAAAGGAAGAAAACAATGGTACTCAAAGGGAAGCTTTCGCTTGAACAGGCGAAAGATATTATGAAGAACAACGGCGGCAGTCTCGACCTGCGCGGCACGCAGATCACGTCTTTGCCGGATAACCTTACGGTTGGCGGATGGCTCAACCTGCGCGGCACGCAGATCACATCTTTGCCGGATAACCTTACGGTCGGCGGCAGTCTCGACCTGCGCGGCACGCAGATCACATCTTTGCCGGATAACCTTACGGTTGGCGGATGGCTC
>ERZ1026898.579-NODE-579-length-21367-cov-33.001173_pt1 | contig 21367 bp, 14 predicted proteins | sample MGYA00380178_ERZ1026898 | MGnify/ENA primary metagenome ERZ1026898 (study PRJEB33269, sample SAMEA4719814) | human gut metagenome | biome: human-associated habitat; feature: organic feature; material: feces | place: Cameroon | collected 2013-10 ... | reverse complement strand
GTTTTAAATACTGCTCCATATATAATAGATGAAGATTTTTTAATATACTCTTCTAAAGAAGATATACTAATATTAACTAAATTTATTTCATCTTTACTATATAAAATTCTTTCTTCTGGTTTATATGAGCATAATTCAAAAGTAGAAGATGAATGAATACAATTGGTTCCAATCACTTCATATGCTTCATCTCCTTCTGGTTCTACTGCATAGTCAACTCCTAGTTTACTAACAGTTCCTAGAATTGTTTTTTCTGCGCTCATATCATTACCAGGAACAAGAATATATACTTCTTTTCCTTTTGAATATGTTACCTCAGAACTGGTTGCGTAGGCATAAAAAGAACTGTCTTGATATTTTACCTTAAACTTACCAATAGACTGATCAACGCAAGAAACTATTGTAGCTTTTATTGTTCTATCATAGTTTGCGCTAGCTACTGCTTTATCTACAATTAATTCAATAGCTTCACAAATATTATCTTCAATTGCCATATAATCTTGCCACTCCTTTTTTCTCTCTTTGTTCTTTTATATTTTATTTTTTTTTTCAAAAATTTATATATTGTTACCCAAAACAAAATAAGAGGAGATATATATCTCCTCTTTTATTATTTATTAAATATATTTCCAATGTAATTTTATTCCAGAATCTGGATGTTTTCCTGCACTTTTTGCCTTCCCCATACAACATTGACCAATTCCATATCCATGTGCTTGTCCACACCATTTTGCGGCATCAGTAATACATTCAAAAATTTGTTGTGTCTCAATACATTGTACTTTTTTTCCTAAAGTTTTTCTAATAACTTGTCTTTGCTTTTCTCTCGCACCAGGTTGTTGATAATATTTTTTCATAGCTAGACTAGTTTTTTCTCTTTCTTGAATATTTTCATATCTTTTGAGAGTTCTAATTTTCATTTCTTGTTTTTCTTTTTCTGTATATGTTTTTCCATACATTGGATTATTATTTCCTTTTTTACTATCACTTAATTTTTTTCTAACTTTATCAGAAATAATTTTAAAATTATGTCCACCAGACGTTAAATTATATCCTTTATTTCTATTAGTACTTTGATATAAATTAATGTAATATTGCTCCCAATAATCTGCCTCTTTTTCACTTAATAAATTATCTTTTAAAATAATATGTTCAAAATTATTCCAACCATATTTTTGAATTGCCTGCTCAAAATAAGAGCTTTTCTTATATCCACTTCCATTCTTACCCCATCTTTGTTCTGGTTTTAAACTAGTTTGTCCTATATAAACTTTTTTATTTATTTTATTTACATGCATATAAATGCACCATTTTTTCATCATGTATTCTCCTTGCTTACTTCCTCATATTATTTTAAAAGTAAACAAGGAGAGTTATATAATTTTGTCATTATAGCTATCTCTTATCTCGATAGATACGCTGAGCGGCAATGTTTACCAAATTATTAAACGCATTTTCAATTTCTTTAGAATCTTTTACCCCAGGGAAGTTAGCATCTATATGAACTTGTTGTTCAAGATTATCTTGAGTAGGGACGTCTTTGTTTAACATTTGGTTGGCTTTTAAAGATCTTAGTTGCTCATAAATTGAATTATTCATGAGTCCACTTATTTCTCTAACAATAGAAACCGCATTAAGGATATTTGGAGTATCTTCTGCGTTCAATACAAGCTCTTTTCTATCTAATATTGCTAATCTACCAGAATTATCTCCCCAGTCTCCGGTATATCCACCTGTATTCCATCTTGTAACTTGACTTTTCTTTATCCATCCTAGATTTGAGTATTTTCCATCGGAACTTTTAATATGGATTCCATACGGATTATTATTAACAATATCAATAGTAGCTCCGTCAGTAACACCTGCATATTCATTTCCACTAGGACTTGTTCCAAAAGAATCATAGTAATAGCTTCCAGAAAATGTGATTTGATTTCCTACAGTTGCTTCTCCATTTGAACTTTTATCTCCGCTACCAGATGTTTTGCCTGAACTTGAATTACCATTACTAGACTCTGAATTAGATTTTGATCCTGAACTTCCAGAACTACCGCTGCCTGACACATTATTCTTTGCAGCAGATGCATTCTTTCTCTGAGTTCCTTGCCAATATCCATAAGCTGCTTGCGTTGCGGCAATAGCTGCATCTCTTGCAGCATTATATTGGCTTACTAACATTTGTAATTCCTGTATTACAGCTCCTATTGCCGATAGTTCATTCTGATAAGAAGTTATTAATTCTCCATTGTCTGAAATTAATGCCTCTGTTTTGTTTATCGTATCATCAATTCCAGACCTAATAGAATCAAAATCCATACCCGCCGCATTTTCTAGTTCATTTAAGTCTGTTTGATAGTCGTTTGTTACCTTTGCTAGGTCATTCATAGCCTCTTTACATACTGATGCAAATCCTCCTTCTCCAGAGAATACATCTGCCATATGTTGAACTCCAGATTCCCATTGAGGTATCATTTGTCCTAATAAGACATTTTGTTCATCAACAGATAATTGAGTAAAATTAGATAGGTCAGTGTTATATAATTCAGCTAACTCTGTAAAAGCAGATTCATGTAGATTCAATCTAACAGTTTCATTTTGCTCTACCAAGCCATTAATTAATTCTCCATATTGCTCTCTTAATAACAATTCTCTTTCCTGTCTTTCTTCTGGGTCATTAATCATTGCGGCATCCGCCATTTTCTCTTGAAATTCTTCCCATACAGAATATATTTGGTCTAAATTATCTCTATAATGTTCCAAATCGAAATTATATAAATCATTATTTAATTGAGATAATTCATCACTTATTTTCCCTACTTCATCATTATCTGCTACATACTGATAAGAATAATTTCCTTGGCTATCTCTTCTTAATCTCATTGTAGATTTATTCTGTTGAGCCTCTTCTAATGCAATTTGTTTCAAAGCAATTTCATATTTTCTATTTGCTCTTTCAACATCATATTCAGTAAGTTTATCTTTTTCTCTTAATGCAGTTAATTCATCCTCCATTAAAGCATTTAATTTTTTTTGTGCAGATACGCTATCTGTATTATCTATCGCATCTAGATATTTTTGTTCCAAGTCTTGGATACCGTATAATGAATTAATAGTGTCTAAATATTGATCTGCATTCTTATTGATTAGTTCCCATTCTTCAGATACATAATCAAGTCCTTTTCCGCTTGTTATTTTATCATTTAACTTATCAAATATCTCATTAATAGCATTTAAATATTTATCCTGCAAATTTTCAATAGCAGATTCAATCGTAGAATTCCACTCTGTTACTGCATCCATCCAATTTTCTTTTGCTTTTAGCCAAGCTTCTGAATTCTTTCCTCCTGCAGCCTCAATTTGTTGCATTTGATTATACCAAAAGTCTTTTTGCTGTTTTTGAAAATCCAATGTTTGATTATAATTTTTCTCTTGTTGCTGATAGTATTTAGCTAGAGCTTCATAGCTATCTTCTCCGTAAACTAGCTCAATTACTTTCATATCATGATCAATAATATCTTTAATTTGTTCATACATTTTAACTTGGTTTCCTAGTTTATCTGCTGCCTCGTCCATCATATCTAAATATGAATCTTTAATTTCTTGAACTAAATCTTCAACATCTTCTAAATCACTCATTAACTGGTCATTATAAGTCTTTAAATCTTCTAGAGCTTGCGCTTCATTATCTCCGTACCAATCAGATGTTCCAGTATTTTGAATTTGTTTCAATTGGATTAAAATATCGTTTACATGCTTTGTATTTGTTTGGATAATGCCCGTATCATCATTTTTGTAATATGAGAAGAAATCTTGTAATCTAGCTTTTGTTGTGCCTAATATATCATCATCTTTTATTCCATCGATTACTTTTCGTTTAAAATCATTCCAATCTCTTTCTGCTTCAGCTAAATCTAAACGAATTTCAATTTCCATATTAAATTCACTTATTCTTATTTCAATTTGCTTATCAATAGTATCTTGGAGATCTGCTTCTAACTCAGGAATAACATCTGTTACAGTTTTATCATATTCTGATATAGCTTCAGTAAATTTATTAAATTCTTCTTTTGCATTATCTAATGTTTTTTGATATTTTTCTTGTTCTTCTGCAGTCATTTTATTATATTTATCTATTAAACTGTTTAGATAATTTAATTGTGCATCATAAGCCTGAGCATAATTGGCAATAGCACCATCTCCATTAAATGTTACACCTTTCTTAGATAATTGTTTTTGTAGTTTTGCTTGTTCTTGTCTAGCTATATTAATTTTTTCTCTATCTGCATCAATTTGTTGTCCTAATAAATCATACTGTTTATTTAGATTATCAATAAGTTTTTGTCCGAAAAACTTAGATTGCTGTTTTTGTAATTTATCTAAATTTTGAGAAATTCCTTTTATTTTAATATCTATATCATGGTATGGATCTTTATCATCCTCAATTCTCTTTTCTTCTTTAGGTTCACTCTTTGAACCTCCTCCACCAGATTTTCCAGATTTTGAAGAGCCTGGTGTTTTGCCCCCAGGATTTTTTGAAGAATAATTATTCATGCCTCCACTAGAAGTTTTCTTTAATGAAGTTATTTTTGGTTTACTTCCATCTGTAGTCATAGCCATTGCGTCTACGTATTCTGTATATTGGTAAGCCTCTCCTTGAGTAGTTTCAGTAGTAAAAGTAGTTGGATATGTTACTTTTCCTCCTCCTGGCGTATCAAATTCTTGAAAATCACTTGGAATGGTTTTAGTTATTGTTTTATGACCAGTTCTTTCTATAGGTTGAGGCTCTGTTTCAAAAGTTGCTTCAAATCCCATACTTCCTAAAAATGCATTAGCTTGTTCTTCTGTCATTTGAGCGGCGCCTATAATATCTTCTAATGTACTAATAAAAGATTCATAACCTTCTATTCCAGTTAATTCCAATCCTATTTGTGGATTCGGGATATCTAAAGTATCAATTATAGAAATTATTTTATTTTGTATATCTTGACTTAAATTATTCTCTGTAACAATATTAATTGCAATTTCTTTACTTAATGATCGTCTCAAACTTTCTATGGCATTTTCGTCACCTTTAGCGATTTGTCCTATTTCTGCTAAATGTTCTCTAATAAAATTACTTGAAATTAAATCTTGTTCTGTATTATATACGTCCGCTAATACCTCACGAATACCAAATAGTGCTTCTGCATCTTCCTGTCCTATATTTCCATTATCTTTAAGAATACTATTCCATTCTTCCCAATTGTCAGCTAATGTATCAATAGCTTTATTCATTCTTACTATATTAAAAGATATATTAGCTAGTGCCTTTCCGTCTTGAGATAAAGAATCTGCTAATTCATTGCTGCTATCTCCGAGTTTATCATTTTGATCTGCTATCTCTCCTAGATATGAAGCATATTGTTCTACTTCTTCCTGATATTCTGCTGTTTTCTTCTTACTTAAGCCTTTAGTTTCAATTTCGTCATCTATATCTGACATTGCTTTTTTAATTGCTGTATCTAGATTCCATTCATAACCTTCAAACCCTGCTTTAAATGCAGCAGCAAAATGTTCTGCGTTTTCAAATCCCCATTGTTCTAAATCTTCTTGATTTAATCCTAATGTATTCATCAAATCTTCTGGAGACATTTTTGCAATGGAAACAACATCACTCATATTAGTAAAACTATCAAATAAGCTAGAAAAATCAAATTCTTGTGTTCCATTAGCTATACTAGCTAACATAGCACTAGAAAAATCAGTTCCATATTTAGCTCCGAATTCTGACGCTTTAGTAGCCAAGTTTTCAAGAGATTCTGCTAACTTATCATTAAAATCTCTATTCTCATCTTCGTATTGTTTTTTAATGTTATCTACGGCTTTTTTTGCGGCAAGTTCTCTACGCATTTGCTCATCATTTTTGTTTTCTATTAAAACCTTACCTTCATCTGTTGTCATAGTTCCTTTGCCCCATTGGTCTTTTATAGTAACATGATTATTTATAGTGTCCCAATCTATACCTTTTATTTCCGCCGCATAAGTTCTAATTAAATCGACATCATTTTTAACATCTGGATAATATTTTTGTAAGTCTCCTGTATTTTTTACTTTTTGAGCTTCTTCTGTTGCCTCTTTAATGCTCTTTTGTAGTCCATCTTCTTTATCTGATTCTCTATTTTTAATTATTGTAGTCATTGCGTTTTGTAGATTCTCAGCTAAAGCTTGATTTATTTCTCCGTTTTTAGTAGAAAAATCCTCAAATTGCTTTGAATACTTATCTTCTACTACTCCTCCGATAATTTCACCAGAAATATATCCCATTTTCTCAGCTGCATTGTTTGTGTTATCTGTTAGTGACTTTAATGCGTCTGTTTGTTTTATTATCTGATCTATATTCTCTCTTACAGCTGGAGTAATATCTTCAAAAGCTAAAATAGTATTTTTTAAAGTCTCTTCGTTTCCTTTTACAAATAAATCTTCATATTTATACTGGTCCTCGTTTTTAATTTCATTTAAACCATTTATAATGGCTTGAACACTCTTGTCATCTATTTGAACAGAATCTGCAATTCTTTCTCCAGATTTAGCTGTTGTTCCTTCTAGATATAAACCTTTTTCATCTAAAGATTTGGTTAATGTTCCTACTTGTCTTGCAAAATTAGTTCTTTGTGATTTTAAATCTGCTTGAGTAGACCCCATCTCAGACAATAGTAGCGAATCTCTTATCTGACTTGCACTTTTTTCTGCATTGCTTAACGCTTCCTCCAAAGCTTTCTCATCAATCTTTATTAGTCCTTTTTCATCATAAGAATAGTTGTTAAACAATTCATATTTATCAATTAATTTTCTAGCCTCTTCGTTTGCTTTCTCTAATGCATCTTTAAACTCTTGAGTACTAGTACTTAGGCCTTCTATTGATTTTTTGGCTTCATCGTATTGAGACATTGCATCTTTAAGCTCTTCTACCTTTTGCTTAGCCTCTTCATAAGCTGTTGATAACTCCTCTACGCTCTTTTTCGCTTCTTTTGCGGCGTCTGCATCTGCATTATAAGCTTTTACTAACGCATATATTCCTGCCGCCAAAGCTGCTATTGCGGCAACTACTAATAAGACTGGCCATGCTAAAGACCATATCGCTGCTGCAAGTGCTCCAACTCCACCCGATGCAACTGTAGCAGAAACTCCCATTCCTGTATTGGCTACCATCATTACATTTAGTGCCTTTCCCGCAGTAAGTGCAGCATTTGTGATTAAAGGAATTGCCGTTCCTAAAGCCATTATAATTTGGAGAGCCTTTTCTCCAGTACTTAAGTCTTCATTATCTAAAATATCTGGAATATTAGCAAGAGTTTGTAATCCTGAAGCTAATTGTCCAACAGCACTAACTAAATTAATCATTTGTTGTACCATTTGAACAGTTTTTATACTATTTATAAACTTATTATATTCTTGTTCTGCTAATCTAATTTTTTCTTGTATATTTTGTCCAACTCCATTAGCTTCCCTGTCCATAACATCTGCAGCTTGTTTTGCATCAATAGCCATTTCTCCAACTACGCTTTTAAATTTTGCTAATAATGTATCTAAAATATTTGCTTGAGTATCAATATCAATAATATCATCAGAATCTCTTGGAGCTGTAGCCATCGCTGAATTGAATTCAGATACTGCTTTTAATAATTTTCCCTGCTGTTCTGTTGATACGGCTGTAGATTGTGCTAAATCAATCATTCTGTTTTTTGCATTTTCCATAGTCCTATTAAAAGAATCAACGGCTTTAATTTCTTCTCTTTGAGTTCTATTTGCATTTGAATTAACTTCTATCATTCTTTGTTTATTTTTTGTATAAGAATCAATAGCACTATTTAATATTTTTATTTGATTAGCTTGTTCTTCTAAAGCTTCTCGCTCTTGCGCATGTTTTGGATCTTCATTATATTCATTAGCTGTTGCAAATTGTTTAGTTGTTGTTCTATCGCTATTTTTAGTAGTATTAGCTAAACTTACTTTATTAAAATCTCCAACTCTTTTAATATAAGCTTCTGCTGCGGCAAGATTTTCTTTCCATTCTTGCTCTTGATTATTTAATGTATTCGTACTTTGTATCATTGCATTAGCCATATTATGTTGTTCATTTGATACTAAATCTCCAAGTTCAAGAACTTGTTGTTTCATATTAATGATAGTTTTAGTAGCATCATCATTGATATTGATTCCTTTGAATTGATTTATAATTTCTAATTCCGCTTGTAATTGGATAGCATTTTCTTTAGCAGCTTTAAAGTTATTAATTGTAGTTATTATTCCTTGAGCAATTTGTTTACTAAATACTTGTGTTCCAATAGAACCTAATAATAGTAATGCATTACCTCCGCCACCAACAGCTTCTGTAAAATTAGCCATTCCTGTAACTAATCCAGTTAAAACGTCAATAAGACTTCTTGTGCTTTTACTATCGCTCATTGCTATCCAAACTCGCTCCCAAGCTGTACTTAATTGTTGTAAATGAGCTTCTGTACTTTCCATATATATATCTTGTTGTTCTTGTAAGGTTCCCATAGCATTTTGAGAAGTCTCAAGAGCTTCCTTATACATATCCCAATTTTCCATTAAAGTCATTAAACGAGTATATTGCATTTTTCCTGCTGCCGCAACTGCTACTGCTTGCTTTTGCCCAGCTGTCCATGTATCCCATTTCGCTGCTAAATCTGTAATAATATCTCCCATATCACGCATATTACCAGATTCATCTAATACTTGCACTCCAACATCTTCTAATTGGCCAGATACTTTTCCTAGTGATACTCCAAACTCATCTACACCATCAACTTGTAAATCTCCTAAGCGAGCGTAAATTGTTTTTAAGGCAGAACCAACTGTCTCTGGAGCCTCTCTAGTTACAGATATGATTGTAGCAACTTGCGCAGTTAATTCATCTATATCAACTCCTGCAGTATTTGCCGCTGAAGCAACCTTACTAATACCAGTACTTAACTCCTCTAAATCTGAGGCGGTACTAGCAGCAACAGCCGCTAATTTATCTACATAAAGCTCTGTCTCTTCTGCACTAACTTTATAACCATTCCATACGGCAGTTAATTGTTCTGAGACGTCAGCTCCACTTTGTCCAGTAACGTTTGCTGCCTTTAACGTTGTGCTTGTTCTTGCGGCAGTCTCTTCATCACTAAGACCTTGTTGATAATAAATTAACGATGCATCTGTATAATCTCTTGTGCTTCGTCCTAATTCTTCTGCCGCCCTATTTGCTTGTTTAGCAAACTTCTCCATTTCATCGGCAGATTTACCTGTTACAATTCTAATACTGTTTAAAGATGTGTCTAAACTTTTAGAAAAAGACCATGCTTTTTCAATAGAACCAGCCATCGTATTAAATACATTAGACGTGATTCCCCATTTAATAGTATTGCTCATTGAAGTAGCAATACTGTCTAGTAATTTATGTGTTTCCTTTAACTGTAAATTAGTAGTTAAAGTTTCAGTAACTAAATTTCTAAATGCAGATTGACCTGAGCTGCCAACTTTGTTGAAATCAGTAGCAATCTTATTTATATTTAATTTTTTTAATTCTTGATTAAATTTTACGACATTTAAAGTCCCTAAATTTGTATTAAAAGATTTTTCTAAAGCAGTTTGAACTTCAGTAGCACTCTGCTTTATTTCTTTCAATTCTTTCGCTAATTGACTAGCAGAGCTATGTTTACCTCTCGCATAGTCGGCCGTAGTTAGCTTTTGTATTGACAATAGTTCAGTCTTTAAATCATTTAATCCAGTTTTGTCAACCTTAAAAGACATTCCCCATTGAATTTGTCCATCTGCCATATGTAATATTCCTCCTTTTTCTCCTAAACAAAAAAATTCCTCTATTATTTATCTTAATAATAGAGGTTAATTTATTATCTTATTTTGACCTACTCGATGGGCCTATTGCCATTTGCGGCTTGGGCGAATTGTACAACTTCTTGAAATTTCTCTTTATCAAAATTATTTACAATATTCATTGCCGCTTGTGCTTGTGTAGGCAAATCATTAACTATGCTCTTAACTACTGCTGCTGCGCTAGTGTTGTATCTCATATTCTTCTCAATTTCTTCTTCTATATAACCAATTAATTCTTCATATTCTTCATCTGGTATCATTTCTATCATTTTATCAAAAAATCCATTTGTTTTTAAAACGTTATATATTTTTTCAGCATCTTCTTTTTGCTTTTCTGTAAAAGATATGTTTGTATACATGTAAGCCAAATTTAAATTAAAATACATTTCTAATTTGATAGAATTATAAATGCCATCAATTAAACTTTGCTGTAATGTAACCATTACTAAATCAAATTTATCTTCAATAGGTAAATAACTTAAAACTTCAACTTCATTTCCATTAAAATCAAACGTTTTAATATCATTATTTACTTTTAATTTCATATTTGCATAACTTATTTTTCCCATTTTTAAACTCCTTTTCTTTTTTCTTTATAAAGATTATAGCATTAAATTTTTGCGTTGTCAAATTAATTCAGTAAAGATGGCTTCAAAGATGCACTAATTTTTTGTTTATGCACTTCCGCCATAAATGCAGTAATACGGTCTGAGTAGGTTTTTTTTCTTGTATTGTTAATCTGTAGAGAGGAGATGTCTTGACCATTAGATGTAATCGAGGTAAAAGCCTCTAAATTCTCTGATGCTTTATCTATTAGGTCTTTTATACCAAAAATATGTACTCCTCCACTCATAGTATTGTCATTTACAATAAATAATGTTGCCCCTTCTCTTCCAAAAGTTTGCCCAGACAGAGCTTTAAATAATAAAGTATATTTCATTGCTTCGTGTGCTCCTGTAATATCTGCATTAATTTTAACACTATCTTCATGAGTGGCTATTATATTTAAATAATGGTTAATAAAATCTGCTCCTTCATCTTGCAATAAATAAAGTAAAGATGAGCCGCTTAATATGTGAACTCCATTTAAAGACTTCAAATTAACATTTTTAGCAGAAATAGCTAAATTTTCTCCTTCCCATTCTAATCTAACGTCAATTTTTTCTTGTGATGTTCCATACGAATAGGCAGTTTTAGTACTGTCTGATACTACATAACCTTTCATTTCTAGTTGTTTTAAATTTAAATGTTCGGTAAAATTATTTTTATCAAAATCAATTACAACTCTACTTCTGTCTCCTCCAGAAACTTGAGTTGCTAATTGTTTCATATACTCATCTATATTTTCTCCTGCACTTATTTTAGCTACAGCTGGAGCAAGAGCAATTGCATATTCGAAGAGGTCTCCTTTTTGTAAATTTATGGCGGGGGTTGCCGCATATGTTTTTAAAATAGAATTTATAGTTGTGACTAAATTTTGAGTACTTTCATTCAATTCAATTCTTGTATTTTGTAGCTGGTTTACACTTGTATTTTTAAGATATGTTATCATACCTCTTTGTGAACCCGTTAAGATTTGATTTAATTCTTTATAAATTTTATTTATTTTTTCAGTTAAAGCACTTTGCTTTTCTATACTTGTGATACTATTCCTAGCCTCTTCTATTGCTCTAATTCTCATCATAATAGATTTTAATTCTACGCTTTGCTGCTTTGCAGACGTTTCTATTGCTTTTACAGTAGTTTCTTTGGCTCTTGCTAAATCGGCAGAAACATTTCCTGTGTTCCAATTGATTTTTCCTAAAGTTTCTGCGAAACGCTCGTTAAGAATTCGTTCAATTTCTTTATGAATAGCACTTACATTATTTTCGCTATTATCTTGTGTAGATAAAATACTATTTAAAGAACTTTCTAGTTTGTTTTTATTCTTTAGCTTAGTAGCTTTTAACCTATTATTAATATTCTCCTTTTGTCTAGTAAAATTAAATTGTTCTTTTTTTCCTTCTCCTTTTTGATTAATTCCATATTTATTATAATTTGCTGCGTGCAGATGAATGTAATCTCCTATTGCGCTCATATTTATCCTCCTTATAACGAAAAAAATGGGAGGTTATTTAACCTCCCATTTTTTTAACTTAGACTTTTATTTATTTTAAGTGCCTTGTCGTTATCAATCTTCTTTTCTGGAACCTCAAGTATATTAGGTTCTATTATTTTATTAGGTTGATTGACACTATACTGAGGGAATTTCGCCTTTCTCCACCGTAGAGTCATTTCCTGTGCTATCAGCAGGATTATATCCTATTGACTCATCGATTTCAAATCCAGCTTCATGTCCCATTACGCTCTTTCTAATTTCACTACCAGCAGTAGCATCTTCTATAATTTGAATTACGCATAATACTTTCTTAGTTCTGTTGAAATATGTATATCCTGGGAAAGCATCCATTGTAAATGTAAATGTAGAAGGGTCCCCTGTTGAAGCCATTGAGAATGTAAAGTTTGATTGAATTTTTACATTAGGTAAAGTAATTTCAGCTGGCATATCAACACCATCAGCTTCACGTCTGAACAATGTATTTGCTTCTACGTAATAGAATCCAGCAAAATGTGAAGCATCAATTTGTAATTCAGAAACATCCGCAGAATTCTTTGTAATGTAAAAATCTACAAATACTGATTTCCCAGCTCCTTTAGTAGCTCCAGTAATTGATTTTCCATCTTCAGATACAACTAATTGTGTTAGTAGATCTCCAGTAATTGATCCATCTGCCTCTGTAACCATTACAAATACAGGAGCTGTGGCATCAATTTTTTCTTGCTCTCCTAAACTATCCGCTAAATCAATTTTTCCATCTTCACCAACGTATGCATTAGCAGTTGTATGAACATGAACTTTTTCTTTTTCTGATTTAAATAATCCAGCTCCAGATAGAACTGAAAAGCCTTTTTCTGATAATAAAGCATCTTCAACAGTAAATGTTAAAGTTTTTTCACCTTCCCAAGCAATTAATCTTGTGTTTCCTCTTCCACCTTGAGCGTATACTGTTGTAGCTGCTCCTTCAATAGTAGAAGTTTTTGCTGAATCTATATATAAAACTGGTTGACCTTTTTGGAAGATTGAGTCACCAATTTTAGTATCAGCTTTTGCCTTGAATACTACGTTACATATTTCACGTACACCAAATTTCATCCCTAATTATCCTCCTTTTTATTATTTTATATTATTCTTCTGAATGGATATCTTGCATCCAATCATCGACTTCTTTCAAGTCTTTGGCACCCGCCAATTTTGCTCGAAGATAAATATCCCAATTTAACTTCATTTCATATCGCTTAAACTCATCAAATAATTGATAAACAGTATATTGCATAAAAGAATTCATATCTTTTTGTTCTCCTACTGTTAATATTGAAACGTATCTACTGATAATAGAAATCTTACTCGGTTTCTCTGTCTCAGCTAATATTTGATGACGTTTCTTTAATTTTTCTGCAATTTTTTTTGCCATGTCCCCGCCTGGATTGTAAGAATTGTTATTGCTTGCATTATCTTTTAAACAAAACATTCCATTTAAAATAGACAAGAACTCATTAAAATTGCTATTGTCAATTTTATATATATCCTGATTATCATTTTCTTTGAAAGAAAGAAAATCTCTTTCTATCTTAATTTCATAATTAGGAAACATTAAAGAAAGAACCATCTCAACACAAACTCTACTTTTTTGTATTGTTATGTTTTGTTCCTTAATTATTGACATTAATACATCAAAATTTGTATAATTCTCTAAATGAATTCTGTCCTTAGTATCTAAATTATCCTTAGAAAACCTAAGAAATTCGCATCCAGTATAAAAACTTTCTTCTCCTATGTAAGCAATCTCTTTTAATGTGGGCTGATGAATTGTTAATTGAGCTTCTGGAAAGGGTATGTCATTGCCAGATAATAATAATAATTCATTTATCATATTTTACCCCTCTCTAGGAGGTAATTTATCATCATTCCCATGAATAGCTTCATAAGAAAGTGTGTATCCAGATAGATCTTGATTTAATATTAACTGATTACAACCTAAAAAATTAAAAGTCCCTATTCCAGAAAGTTTGCATCCATTAAGGATTCCATCTATATATCCAGCAATTTTTAAAGGGCGAATTTCATAGTTTCCTATATCCCAATCGTCTGTATGACAGATAATGTCAAAATTAACAGTACAATCTCTATAATAAGGATTATTTGTATTTGTATAAAAATTATCAAATGAAATTATTAAATAAGTTTTCACTTCTTCGTGCTCTTTGAATTTAATTTTTGGAATTAAAGAAATATATCCATTATCAATCATTTGTTTTAAAGATAAACTACTTTTTTCTTTATATATCTCATTATCCTCATCCAAACAATCCTTTAAATTTATTATTAGTAGCCTCTTTAGTTTATTGCTAAATGGTTTACTTTCTACAAATAATTTTCTTAAGATAGTTTCAGCATCCTTTTCGCAAGATAAAAAAGATGAGTGAAACTTTGACGGCGGCATTATTACATCACGCTTCATTTTTATATAGCTCCTTTTATATCTTAATTATAAAGATGCAATAGTAATATGTAACACTATGTCATCTTCTTTTTCTTTTCTATACACTAAATCAAACTCTCCACTTTTTCCAGTTTTTATTATAATATCTACTTTTTTATCAGTTTGACTTGTTATATAGGCTTTGGTATTATTTACCTCCCAATATCCCTTATCTATATTTTTAATAGTATAACTTACTTCATCATAAGGGTAAACAATTTTAGGACCAATAATAGTAGGAGTATCATCATCTAAACTACCTTCTTCATCTTTATTAATAGTATTGTTTTTTTCTATTTCATCTTTTATTGAGTTCGTATAGTCCTCTTTGATAGCTACTTCAATAACCCCTTCTACACTGATTGCGTCAACAGCTTGAACTTCATATTGCTTCCCGCTTACTTTTACTTTTGTAAATCTATGAAAGAACTCTTCCGTCTCCTTATTTTTTGTGATGAACATAGTTAAGTCATAGTTTAAATCATTCCATGTGATTCCAGAACCTTTCATATTTTTTTTAGTATGCCATACTATTGCAGTTTCTGCGGGTCCACATAAGTATACTTTATATTCAGTATTTCCTATTTTTACTTCATATCTACATTTTCTAATTTCAGCTCTAAAATAAGCATTCTCTTCAAGTCTTTGCAGATAAACTAACCAATAAGTATCAGTTTCTTTCCATTTAAAAACATCTCCAGCTTTCATTCCAATTTCTTGAATCCCTTCTGATGTTTGTCCAATTTTATCTTTATTTAAACATATGTCTTTAAATGGAATAGAAATAATTTTGTCATCGTAATCATTTTTTAACTTATCTGAATTGATTAGGCATCTAAATTCTCTACCATCTGCCAAAACCGCCGTTTCAGCTTGGTAAGAATACAACAAAGCTTTATTCAAACTTTTTTGTTTATCTTTAATTAATCGACCTTCTTGGTTTCCACCTTGATATCCTAATCTTAATTTTAATTTTTCTATTCCTGACATTTATTTATTAAAATACTTACTAAACTAAGACACTCAAATATTGTTCTTCTATATTCAAAAAAATCAGCATCCTCTTGTAAAGTAAGTAATCCTTCTAACTTACATAATAATTGAAATAAGATTTCATGCTGGTCGATGAGCAATCTATCCATCCCAGCAAACTCTTCTACTATCGTATTTAAAGGAGTTTGCCATTCTATACCTTCTTCTCTATTGGGAAGCAATTTGTAAATTTGATTAGTCAGTCTCTTTAAATTTACGAGAATTGCTCCTGTGTCTATTTCACTATCATATTTAATCTTCATACTTTACCTCCTTTGGAGGCTCAATAATTTGATTAAAAGTAGAATGAACTATTCCATCTACGTCTGCTTTTCTTCTTTTATAAAGTCTTTGTAAATGAAATCCTTCTCTTTCATAATCCTTTTTAATAGCCAATAATTTTTGCATATGATTTGCTTGAGAAGTAAATTTAAAATCAGAACCACTATACTTCATTCTTGTATTCTCAACAGAAGCTAGTTGTTGTCCAAGCCATTCTACTATCATATATGTAGATAGAATATTTATTTCTTCTTGTGAAAGTGAATTATTAAAATATCCGTCATTGTATATATAAACAATACAATCTATATTATTACTTTCTACTCCTTGATAATGCCCTTCATCTATCATTCCTTGTGTTTCATAATCATTTATATTAATTCTTGGAAATTCAAATTTATAAATTGCATTCACCAATAAATCTTCTAGAATTCTAAAAGTGTCTAATTCATTTAATTCCATATACATATCATCTGTTATTTTTGATAAAAAGCTATCATAGACAATAGAGAAAGGTGTAGTATTGTTTAAATTATTCATATTACACCTCCATTATTTTTATTTTTTTATTATTATGGTTCCGAGCTCTTCTACTTTGTGTTTCTTGGGCGGCTGGCTTGCTTATTGGTGTGCTACGTCTAGTTTGAACATTCTTTTCATCGGTTTCCGCAGTTTCTTTATTAAAATTTATTGCGCTAGTTACATTAAATCCAGTTTTCTTAAAGATAGCTTCTCTTTTATTAATATCGTTAATTTCAGTTTTTACGGCTATATCTTTTACTAATTCTATTACTCCACTTGGGGCAAAATCCAATGTATCTAGTAATTGATCTAATGTTCCATTTTTTAGCAGCTCTTCTATTTCAGCTTCTGTGTAATTGTATTCTGGCTCAACCTCGCCTAAAAGTTCTGAAACAGCATCGTTATCTTCTATAATAAGATAATTTTCTAATATGATTTTTCCTCCAGGTAAATATGATAATTTTTTCAATTCCTCTATTGAAATTTCTTTTTCTTCATGAGGTTGAAAACTACGGCGAAGATTTCCTAAATCTGGAACTGTATAAGTAACAGTACCATTATCTCTATTTCTAACTTTAACAATTTTATTTTTATCTAACATATTTTATCTCCTTTTCTCTCCTTTTTTAAATAAAAAAATAAGGGAGATAAGTATAACTAAACTATTCAATTACACCATCCCCCTTCTTTACTTTATACTAAACAGACTCTGCTGCTGATAAAGATGTGTTTACATATACACAAATATTATTTGTGATTATAGCAGCTACACCTAATTTTTTGTAAACTTGAATTTCTCTTGATAAGTCAGAGTTTTTAATTTCTGTAACAATTGTTTGTCCTTCAAAAGCAACTTTTACAGGTTTATCATTTCCTCCAGTAGGAATAATCCAAGCATATGCAGGATCGATAACTTTTTTACTATTTGTTTCGTCTTCATATGATTGAGGTAATACAATTACTCTATGTCCTTTGTAGTTACCTAAATATCCATTATTCCATTTTTGATTTTTCATCTCATCTGATATCCAACCTTCAGCTGGAACCATTGTTGCAGCGAATTCATAAGTACAATAAATTGTAGCAGCCCCGTAAGAATCTGCAATTGAGATTAATCTATCCATATCAGATTCAACAAAAGATGTGCTAGTTACTTTATTAGCAGCTTGTAAGTTAGTTACAGCTCCTTTTAAAGCTCTTTCAATTTCTATATATACGCATTCATCTAAACCTTCCATAACGATGTCTAGAACATCTGCAAAATCTACTTTACCATCTAAGAATTCTTCAAATCCAATTTGAGCAGCTCCACCGAAAGCGCTAGTTGGAACTTCATAGCTTCTTCCATCTAACTTAAATACTTCATAAATACCAGCTAAACCAACTTTTGTAATAAATTGTTTAGCTCTTCTTTTTGCAGCTGTAGTAATTCTTTGTGTGAATACTGGTTTGTCACCTTGAGCAAAAGTTTTTATTTCCGCGAATTGTCCATATTGTTCTAAAACTTTTCTTGGTAAAATATCATCTATTGTTTCTTCTATTAATGCAAAAATAGTGTTTTTATTTTCTCTATATAGAGCATATGTACCTGCTAATTCTCTTAATTCATTTCTTAAAGTCTCATTTAAATCATTATAGCTAAATTTGTCCTCTCCAAAAGAATATGCTACTTGAGATGAAGGATTAGCATTAGCTGCTATTTTTGCTAATTTAATTAATTCTGTTCTTTCTAAACTCATTCTTTTCTATCCTCCTCTACGCAATTCTCATTACCTTTACGGCAGCTTGACCGTCAGCTAATGTATATACTTTTACTACTTGCCATTGCATTACTCCTGCTGTTGCGCTTGTAGTTTTTGTTAAATAACCTGTTGCATTTGGTTGTAATATATCTCCAACAGTAAGGTCAGACATTGTCACTTCTTTTTTCCCGTCTGTGTTTCCTACTTGTAAACAGTTTGTTGTATAAATATCTCCAATGTTTGTTTTTATTACTCTTGGTGTCATTTGTCCTTTAAATGGACCTAATCCATCATGAGTAATAGCATCGCTACCTTCTGTATAATTTTCTTTAATCATAGCGAAATCTTTATAAGTTTCTCTCCATCTGTCGTCATATAATTTTACTTCGTTGAATACCATCATCCATTCGCCTTTTCCTGTAAAATTAACTTCACCATTCGCATAGTCATATTTTACATATTGACCATTTTCAAGAACATTGATATCTGATTTTGCTGGTAATTGAGCATAAATTTGAGATGTTCTTTGAGCAGATAGATGATTAGGTTCAACTTGACCAAAACCAATTCTTTTCATAATTATAAGTATCCTCCTTTATTATTTTTCTTTTCTATTATTTTGTGTTTTTCTTAAAGCAGAAATCCACGCAGGTGTAGAGCTTTCCTCTTTTTGTAATGTATAAGTCATAATATCAGAAGCGTCTACTTTCTTATCTTCTGAAGCTCTTTCCTTTTCATCTAAATCGAAATTCACTCTTTTTCTAACACAGATTACTGATAATTTTGCTTCAATCTCATCTAATGTATATTTAGTTTTATTTTCTATTACATCAGCTTTATCTTCATCTGTAAGCATATAAAAACTATTAATTAATTTGTCTTTTTTCTCATTCTCGATTTGATTCTTAAAAGTAACAAGATCTTGATATTTTTCTTCTAATGCTGCAAACTGAGTTTTTAAATTCTCGTAGTCTTCTTTTAAAGAGTGCTTTGTTTTATCGTCATCGTTTTTATTCTTATCTTCTTCTTTATCTTCTGAATCGTCATTAGAATTATCCTTCTCTTCTTCTTCTTTCTTAGCAAAAGAATCGTTATTAGATTGAGCTTCTATGGGTTCTTGTCCTTCTGTCGAAATAGTTTGTTCTTTTTCCTCAATAGGTGCCTCTTGTACTTCGGCAATATTTGTATTTTCTGTTGTATCAACTATCTCTTCTTTGTTATCTAAATCCATATCTGATTGTCCTCCTTCTAACGCAAATTTTAATTCTTGCATCATAGTGTATAATGTTTTCTTAAAAGTATCATCTACTTTTGAGAATGCAGTGCTAACCTCAGGTGCTGTAATCCTTGCTCCTTCAAAACAAGGTTCAACATCATCGCCTAAAATACATAATTTAGAAAATATTGCATCATTTATTATGAAAAAATCCATGCCTGTTTTAGTATTTGTTGACCAATGACCATCTAAAGTTTTTTCATCTAATTCCATAGACTGGTTTTTACCATTCTCTAGTACAGATTTACATTCTTCAAACTGTTCTGTCCATAAAAAACCTGTAGCCATTAAGTATTCTCTAGTAGTTGTATTTCCAAAATCATCAGTATCTTCAAATTTTTGAAACCACACTTCAGATTGAGGATCTACAAATCCATAAGGTTTTGTTAAACACTCAAATTTAACTCCCTCATTATCAATAATAACTCTCTCTCCATGGTCACCAAAGTCCTCTTTTTCTTCCTTATAATATCCTACAATAGGCGCACCTCTAAGTGTTTTTGCCATATCACTTGCCACTTCTTTTGTGATATAGCTATGATTTCTATTCTCTCCAAGATATAAAACTTTTATTTCACAACGTGACATTAATGGATTAATGTCTAATGGCTGTAAATTAATAAATTCTGGAGAATCTATTGTTGCTATAGATTGGTGCATAATATTCTTCCTTTCTATAATCTCACTTAAAATCTATATATACATTATTTTAAATGAATATTATTTATTTTTTTTTGTCCAAGTTTTCTAGTTTTGACTTTCTTTGTTTTGAATTGTTTTTTCAGATTTTTCATCATCCGCTTTCTCAGGTCTGCCTCCATCTGCGTTATCTTGGTCTGAGTTTTTCTTTTTATCTCCTAAACTTTGTATAGTGTCTCCATTCATTGTACTAGACATTAATGGAGGAATAAATACATTTACAAGATCTAATATGTCATTCTCAAAGTAAGCGTTTGCTAATATTGAGCTTTGTGATTGACCAAGAGCAATCTGAGGCAACATTTTTGAGTAACCTAATTGAGTCTGTTCTTTATATAATTTTGCTAATTCTTTATAATTATAAATAGTTGTCGTTAATATTTGTGCTTTTAATTGAATTTTTTTCGGTGATTTATTATAAGGCTTTAATAAATAATTTAAAAAATTCTCAAATTGAACCAATAGATTATACATTGCGGCCTCATCGTTTAATATTGATTTTTCAAGTGCTATATTTCCATCTGTATTGAATTGCATTTGTGAAACTCCAGCTTCATTATAAACTGTCCTCTCTACTTTCGCTAGTTCATCAACACTTGTTGTAGTATTTTTATCGGCCATATCCGCAACTTCTACATCTGCAAATGTTGTTAATACGTCAATTCCAATTGCTTTACCAAGCATTTTTACTGCATTGTTATGTAATTGTTGCGCTTCATCAACATCAAATACTAAATCTCCATTTTTATCTACTGGCATTTTTTGAATAATAATTTTTAATAGCTTTTGCGCCATTTTTTTCCTATCTAAGTCTTGAGCTGCATCTAAATCCATGATTGCAGGAATTACCGAAATAAAAGCAGGAAAATCTTCTCCATTAATATTAAATTTAATTGTATTTTCCGTATTAAGTAGATACCAACTAGATGTATCTCCCGCGAATTGAGGAGCTAATTTTCCCTCTTTATAAAGTATATATCCTTTCCTAAATTCTTCTGGAAATAGCTTTAACATTTTTATTTTTTGAGTAGTATCTCTAAATTGGTCATCAAACCATTTCATGTTAAACTCTATCGCAGGTCTTCCCAATATTTCAAATCTTGAACGACAATAATTTGGCGGCAACTCTTGAATAGAAACTGTATTGTTATTTGGAATCAAATATCCATAATAGCACCCATTTCTAATTACTTTTAAAGCCACTTCCCCAAAAAATTTCTTTACTTCAAAGTTATCTAAAAAAGTTAGAGCTTTATGAAAAACATCTAGAATCTTATCTTCTTTGATACTATTAGAAATAATATAAGGGGTAATCATCCAATCGTACCTGTACATATAAGCCATATATCTGCACA
>ERZ1026898.578-NODE-578-length-21382-cov-23.313921_pt1 | contig 21382 bp, 20 predicted proteins | sample MGYA00380178_ERZ1026898 | MGnify/ENA primary metagenome ERZ1026898 (study PRJEB33269, sample SAMEA4719814) | human gut metagenome | biome: human-associated habitat; feature: organic feature; material: feces | place: Cameroon | collected 2013-10 ... | reverse complement strand
CGCCCTGATACAGAGCCAGAAAACGAGCCATGCCGTGCAGGATGCCCGACAGGAAGGAATCCGAATCACCGTCCCACGCATCCACGAGAACGCTCAGCATTTCATGGTAAATGGCGGTGCCGTAGCTCTTGTAGATGTAGTAGGCCGAGCGGATGCAGTAGATTTTCCATGGAGCGCGAATCCCGTCCAGTGCGAACCGAACGCCTGTGTCCTCCGTTACTGAAACGAAGTCACAGGCGTTTTCTTCATGTGCCACCAGTTTGGCGCGAAGCCGTTCACCAGCAGTCAGTTCACTGGAAATGCCTGTCTGCACAGCGAACAGCAGAGCTTCATGCTCTTTGGAAAGGCCGTAGAAGACCTTGCAGCGAATCGGGAGGTCACGTCCACCGTTGCACGTTTTCCGCGCCTCAATGGTGTTCTGTCCGTCAAAGACGAAGTAGCGGCCTTCCCGGTAGCTGACCTTCGGCTCATTGGCGATGTACTCCGAAAAGTTTGCTGCAATTTTTGCAACTTTACCCATACGGAGCAGCCGCTGATACTCGGCGCAGGGATTCAGCAGAACGCTGTCAACGTACCGCACTTCAAAGCTGCACTCCGGCAGGCCGGAAAGGTTCTGGTTAGAAAGCATCATATCGTTTTCTCCTTTATTTTCAGAAGATACTGCACAGCATCTTCGGTCAAGTCGTGAATGATCTTGCGACAGTCCGAATCTTCAAAAACATCCGGGTATTCTTTGAAAATCGTATTCCAGCGGCGAATGAAGTCCTCTTTGGCACCCTGCACTTCGCACATCATCAACGAACCATTTGCAACGGCTCGTTCCTGATAGCGATTATCAATGGATGCCTGCAGAGAGGCTTTTTCTTCTTCAGTGAGCTGGCGTTGATGCCCTTGGATGCTTTTACTGATTTCAGAAAGCGTTTGTTTTGAAGAAGTTGTTTCGGCTTTTCGGGGCTGACGTTCCTGCTTTGGCTTCCGCAATTCCGCGAGAGCCGCAGGAATTTCTGCCTTTGGCGTTTTTGCCAAGGCGGTGATCTCCGCATCCGTTGCCTTGATGCGCCCGGTCAGGATTTCTTCTCTTGCACCGGGGATTGCATCTTCCGCAGCGTCTACACCTTTGGCATATTTTTCTGCTCGCTTTACGGTAGCTGGCCCCACACCGTTCTGTGCAGCAATGCGCTCACAGGTGGAGAGCGGTTTTGTCCTCAATGGATCATTTTGAGCTATTGAGGTGAACCGGCCGCTCTCATCGTGCGCTCGCTCTTTGGAGCCGCCCCGTGCCAGCTTTTCGGATTCATACAGCTTACCCATCAGGAACTTCTTCCGCTCCGGGTCAAGATTTCTGCGTCCAAGCTGGTTCTGGCAGATCCATGAGAGAGCTGCGTAGCGGTTATCCAGCTCAATTTCCTGTATCTGGAAAGCAATGAACGGATGCTTCCGCAGAATGCGGTAGCGAGTGTGTCCGTCCAAAATAAAGCCATTCCAGATGATAATGGGATTCAGCAGCCGCCCCTCATGGAGAATGTTCTGCTCAAGCTGTTGTTCTTCTTCAAAATTCAGGGGTGGGATCTTGCCCTGAGACTCCGGGTCGATTTTAATCGCATTCAGATTCATCATCGAAATGGCCTCGCTTCATATACTGCCCAGCGTTCTTGTCGGGCTGTACATAATAATCGAAACCATAGCGAATCTGGCAGTAGGTGCAGACATCCTTGATCTTCTGCTTAGGGTCTGCGCGCCGGACACGAACGCCCTTTGCCCCCTGAAAGGAATCCAGACAAATCGGGCAGAGGGTGGTCAGATTGGCTTCATCTACGCTTTTGTTATGAAATCGACTCATATAGATTTCCTCCATATCATAATTTAGTGGGAAATGTAAAACCACCAGCCGAGAAATTCTCAACTGGTGGTTTGAAAAATACTGTTTTTCTCCTATTTGTCCTCGACACCCCGGAGATGGGAACCTTTCGGCGGCGGATTTGCACCGCTCCATTGGCATCTCAGCCACCCCGTCTGCTTTCTGACCGGGCCGCGAATTACGGAAGTATCATTGTCTGGAAGTACCGAAAAGCTGCTTCTTCAATTTTCAAGGTACACGGTACAGTTTCGGGCTTGTCGGCCCCTGTCAGGGGGGCTGCCCTTGCTGTGACCATAGTGTACTTGAAAACTGAAGTTCTCGTTAGGAACCAGTAGTTCCGGTTTTGCGATTTTGACCGGAACCAATCGTTCCGGTTCAGAGCCGTAAAGTGATTTTAAGCGGATTCGCCAAACATTTCCAGCATAACAAGAATCCGCCGCTGCATTTCTTTCAGTTCTTTGCGGAGCATTTGCAGCTGATCTTGCAGTTCCTGCTCCCGCTGGGATGCAGACACGCCCAAAACGATATAGTCCAGCGAGGAACCGAACCGTTCCCGCAGTTCCACAAAGAGATCAACAGACGGAACTTTCTCACCCTTCTCCAGATTTCTCATGTAGCGGTCACTGATGTTCAGGTCGATGGCAAGCTGTTCTTGTGTCACTTCACGGTCTTTTCGGAGGTTTTGGATTCGTTCACCCGTTGCAGCAGGATCATAATACATCACTCCCTCCGTTTCTTCCGCCGGGAGTGGGCGGAGCTTCATCTCCCATGCCGGATACGGCCAGTACATGATTTTTCACCAACATGAAAATACGGTCGGCATCAGCACCATGATTTTTGGTGCGCTTTTTGACGTTGGAAACTTCCAGCAATCGAGACAGTCGGAAGTACCATGTGGTCATCTTGAACCACCGAAGCAAATAGGTCGATTTCATTATCAATAATCCTCCAGTTATTTTACGGAATGTGAGCATTCGGACAAAAAGGATCGTGGTGGCGCACGACACCTTGCCCTTAAAAGCGCAAAAACGCCAGCCTCCCACAGTGGGAAGCTGGCGCAATATTGCACATCGGCATGATTACGGATGGTGAAGCAGAACGATTGTGCCGGTTTGTTTGCATTCTGGTCTACGGCAGCAGACAGGCTTTTTTTGATGCGTTACCCCAATAAAAAATCACAGTACCCTCCATAGACGGTAACTGTGATCGGATGGCGCGTAGAATCGCCCGGACGAGTTACCGTTTTTTTATAACTCGACCGAGAAATGCAAAAATCGGCATTATACTTCCCATTTGCAGGAAATACAAGGTTATACCGCGTCATTCACCAGAACGATACAATACTATTGAGGTGAACGATAATGCCGAGTGCAGATATGAAAGCGTTGGGAATTCAAGTCCGTGCAGCACGGAAAGAAGCTGGTTTAACGCAAAGTCAGCTTGCAGAACGCTGTCACGTTTCTACAAAACATATTGCCAACATCGAAAAAGGCGGGATGAATCCATCTTTTGAAATACTTTTGGCAATTTCTCGTGTTTTGTTGATTTCATTTGACAAGTTGATTACGCCGGAGATGGATAAGGCTGAAGCTGAATTAAGGGAACTCACACAAATCTATCTTTCCTGTCCAGAGCCAGTACGGAAAACCCTGATGGAATCAACCCGCACACTGGCGAAGCATCTGACAGAGTTTTACAGTAAAATTGAAAATCCCTGAAAATGCTTTACTTGCGGTACAGTATAGCATACTTTTCAAAGCCACCATACCAAAACGAACCCAAAAGCAAACCAATTTTATACCAATTTAGTCGATTCCCAAGCTGACCTGAATCTCTGTTTCCAAATCATTTGCCAATGCCGTATACAGTTCTTGTGGTGTTCGGCAAAGAATCGCATTGAAATTGATGGGATCACCCTCATTAAAAAGCCTTACATATCCCCAGCGGCATGGAACAACGTCCAAATAGGTCGCAGACTCTAAAAAGCTATGGAAGTGGGTCAATACTTCTTCAAATGTTCGCATGGTCTGACCTCCTGAATTAAGTTATCTCTATTTTAGAATATTCTTGGTCATCTATGCAAGGATGCCGATTTCGTACAGCGCAGAAAACGATAAAGCCATACCGAAGAATCCTACTAGGATCTTACGGTATGGCTTTTATTACAGACTGCGATTCGATCGCACCAATTCCGATGATGGGACAAATTGATATCCAATGTTGGAAACCGTTTTAATATAACGGGGGTGATCTTTGTCATCCTCTATTTTCTGGCGGATTCGACTGATCGTGCTGGTGACGGCTCTCAAATAGCTTTCGCTGTCCTTATGCCAGACTGCTTCAAAGATCTGCTCCTTTGTAAACAGTTTGCCCGGGTGCTGTGCCATCAAACTCAAAACACCGTATTCATAACGACTCATGTACACCTCTGTTCCGTGTTTGAAAACACGGTGGTGTTCCAAGTTGATTTCCAGATCGGGACGGCTCAGAGTGTCTGTGGGATTCCGCATCAAATCGAACCATTCAAAAATCGTCTGCTCTTGCGGTGGGCAGTGATCCTTCGTGATGCGAACAACAACTTCAATTTTTTGCATACAATAGACAATCCTCCCCCAAAGCCAAATCTATATCACTCGATATGGAAAATCGGGTGTAGCTCGCATTTCCGCATTGACCGTGCACTACGATGCCGTGTGCTTTAGCCGCCGTCGTTTTTGGAATCCCGAAAGTTCAGAGCTGCCATCAGGCATCCAAACGCACCCGCCCAGAGAAGGCCGGTATAGAGCCATCCTTGGAGAATGGCGAAAATCCACCCTGCGATCAGCAGCAGGATGCCGGCCGTTAACAGCAGACGTACCGATAACTGCTCAATCTTAGGTATCCCTTTCTGTGCGAAGATAGTGCTGCACCCGGTGGACGTCTCCGGAACGAACTGCAATGTACCACAAGGATTGAGTCACTGCTCCGGTAGGCATTGGTGTATTCAGCGGCACCAGAAGCAGTGCCACCCGCACCTTGTAGGGAATATTGTTTTCTGCCATACGACGGCTTTTTTCTTTTGCCGTCGTCCGGCAGAATGTTATTCAATATTTAATTCAATGCTTCCTGTGAAACTCTCGCATTCAATTCCGATATAATTTCCACCATCAGGAAGTGTAATTGTGTCACTATAAGTTCCGGTTGTTTCAATCAAAGTGACTGCTTCATCAGATCCAGAAATCCAAAATACTTTTGCAGTACCTTCCGTAACCTCCAAAGTGCAGTCAATAGACAGCTCCTTACCGGCTTCTCTTTTTATGGAAGTTCCTCCGAACAAATACTCTATATCTGAAAAATTCTCATAATCAGCCGTATAAGTTCCCGTATAATCATCGATCCCTTTTTCTTTTGTTCCTTCCAAAGATGACTTTCCTGTAAGCTCTATGGCTCCAGCCGACTGAACGATATTATTATAATGATCGAGAATTTCATCTTTTGAACAGCCAGAAAGCATAAAACTTCCCAAAAGGACAAATGCCAATGCTAAAACTATTTTCTTCATAAAATCATCACCAGCCTTTCTTTGGTGCTACCTTTTTGGCCTTTTTCTTTGTTTGGGTTGCTTCTCGTTCTTTCATGCACAAAATCAAGATGGCAGAAATAACGACAGCAAGCACAAGACTGCAAGAACAGGTTCCGATATTCCAGTTGACTGCGGTATCATAGCTACGGTAGCCTACCATTCCGAGACTTGCGGTAATCGGATAAAGGTTTGCTAATGTCATATTTCCTGCGGCAAACATCCCTCCATATCCATAGACAAAAGCAATGATTACACCGACTAAAAAGCTACCTGCCCTCCGACAAGTAAGAGCGATAATCGGCAGAACCGCAAGATATAAAAAGAAATTAACCGCAGTAATCTGCAAGGTTGCTTTTAGAGCTAAGGAAATCTCAAAGCCGGGAAATCCCACAATCATTTCTGCTATGATTGTAAACAGACTGCATATCAGCCCGAAAATAATAGACAATACGCCGCACACAATCAATTTTCCGGTCAGCAGTTTCTTAAAAGAGATCGGCACAGTCAGAATATTTTTCAATGTATCATCCGTCTGCTCACGAGAAATCATATATCCAGCAATTAGGCTGATACACATCGGAAAAATCATGGACATATTGTTTTTGATGACCTGTTCTGTAAGATAGGCAAAATCCCAAACGGAACCATCATTCGCCATAGAGGTAAACAAGGTCAGCAGAACGGATAGGAGCATGAGTGCAACGCCCGCCCAAAGGATATGATACCTTTTCAATTTATAAAATTCTGTTTTTACAATGCGAACCATGTTTATTCCCCCCTCTGCTTATATAATCTGTCAATCAGTAAGAACGAAACGAATGCCATGATCCCAAGAATGAATACAACTTGAAATGTTGAAGGAATTAGCCCTGTCATTTGCTCCAAATCCATTTTTATTCCATGAGCCGCCATATCTCCTGCACTCCAAAATGTAGTCAGTGGCGTGGGCAGAAGCCATAACATGGTTTTAGGCAGCGTGTCAAACAATGCCGTAGCACTCATGTTCAGAACACTGTAAAAGACACACAGCAAAATGGAAAAAACGTAGGTCTTACTGAAAAAGACAACAAGAACGATCAACGGGAGTGTTCCTGCCGTAATGAAAATTCCTGTTTCAACCGCTAAAAACAATTTATAGCCTATTCCATAAACTTCCAATGTTCCAAATCCGCAAAGAATTGTTGCAATGGTGGAAGCCACACAAAAAACAATTCCAAAGATAAAAAGGACAACAATCTTTGCAAGTACCATTTGTGTGCTGGTTACGGGAATTGTACGCAGATTTTTGAATGTATCGTTGTCGCGTTCCATAAAAAACAGGATAGCGGCAATCACTCCGATAATGCAGGGCAGTAAAAACTGGATACCATATCCCAACACCATGTTAAATAGTCCATCGAAAGCATCTGCCCGATCCGTATATCGTTCCATCATAGAGGGCGTTGTCATCAGATAAGTCAGCGGGATTGGAAACAGGAACGCAGCCAGAATAATCAGCGGAATAAATTTCTTCCGTTTCAATTTCAAAAATTCGCATTTGATTAGTTTAAGCAATTCCTTCGCCCCCTGTCACACGCTTGAAGTAATCTTCAAGACTTTCTTCACAGGTATGTGCTTCTGATACCTCCAATCCGTTTTCTACAAAAGCAGTTACAATTTTCCCCACAGGCAGCTCCATATTGTGTAGACGCAGATTGTGGTCGTCTTGTATGGAAAAATTGGTTTCATGGAAATTGCGTTCCAAAATTCTTGCCGCCTGTGCAGTATCAGAGAGCGTAAACCGGATATGCTTACTGCTTTTTTGCTCCAGCTCAGCAAGGCTTTCTTCTTCCAGCAACGCGCCGTGGTCGATAATTCCAATATCGTCAGCCAGCAAAGAAATCTCCGAAAGAATGTGACTGGAAATCAAAATAGTTTTTCCTCTTGCGTCGCAAAGTTCCCGAATAAAGGAGCGTACTTCTGCAATACCGATGGGATCGAGGCCGTTGATCGGCTCATCCAAAATCAAAAGTTCCGGGTCATGCATGACTGCAAGGGCAATCGCCAACCGCTGCTTCATACCAAGAGAATACTGTGAAAAGAGTTTTTTATCTTTGTAGGGCAGTCCTACCAGATCCAGAGCATCTTTGATAGCATGATTGTTTGGTACGCCCCGCAGAGTAGCAAAGATACGCAGGTTCTCTGTGCCGGTCAGATTGGGATAAAAACCGGGGGACTCAATCAGGCTTCCGATACGGGGCAACAGCTTCTTTTCATTCCCTTGCAAAGACTTTCCCCAGATTTTGACCTCCCCGGAAGTCGGCTTCGTTAGGCCCAACAACATTTTCATGGTAGTGGTTTTTCCGGCTCCGTTTCTGCCCAGCAGACCGTAAATTCTCCCACGCTTCACATGGATATTTAAGTCAGCCACACTCTTTTGTGAGCCGTATTGCTTCGTCAGATTTTTTGTTTCAATGATGTAATTTGTATCCATATTCAAAACCTCCTGTTCTGTAAGGTATTCTATCACGCCAACCTTGCATTAACCTTGCCGCAACCTTGCATTAACCTTGCAATTTGAAATCCGGCAAAATGATAAAGGTTCCCGCCATAAAGACGGGAACCCGCTTAAATCTCCAAAGGAAAAAGCAAAGCAAATTCAGTTCCTTTTCCCGGAAAACTTTCAACTGTTATGCTTCCACCCATCTTTTCTACAAGCTGATGGACAATAGAAAGACCAAGTCCGCTGCCTTTTTCGGAGCGTCCTTTATCACACTTATAAAGCCGTTCAAATATGTGTTTCAAATCGTCTTTCTCAATTCCTACTCCATTATCCGCCAGCAGCAGCTCCATGTTATTTTCCTTCTTTGACAGGACAAATTTAATTTTGTTCGCATGGCTGTGAGCGATTACATTTTGAATGAGATTATTGATGATCCTCATATAGCTGTCCATATCCAATCTTACCCGGACAGGCTGTTCGGGAATATCAATGTCATACTCAACCTGTTTATCCTCAAAAATCGGTATCCAGTCAATGAGGATATTTCTTGTCAGCTCTGCGGCCTCAACACTCTGGATCTCCAAAGCAAACTCGTTAGAATTTAACTTGAACCAGTCAAAGAGTACATCAATATATTCTTTCAGATCATGGGCTTTCCGGCGGGCGGTTTCAATATAATCATCCCGGTCTTTTCCTGTGACCAGTCCTTTGTGTGCAGCGTCAAGATACCCAATCAGAGTAGTAAGGGGCGTTCGCACATCATGGGAAAGGCTCGTCATAAGCTGGCGGTTGGTTTCTTCTGTCTGCCGTACAGTTGAAAGTCTGCTTTCATAGGCCACAACGATCTCGTTGATTTCATAGGCAAGAGGTGCTGTCAGTTCATTTGTTGCAGATAGAATACGCCGGTTGCCATTTCCGTTTTTCACATCAACCAGTGCATCGGTCATTTCTGCGATTTGCTTTTTTACGCGCCGAATGAGAACGATGGAAGTCAGCACAGCCACAACAGCAATCATAATGGACAAGAAAACGATGATTTCCATACTGGCTACACCTCCTTATTAAAGCGGTAGCCAATCCCTTTGACCGTTTGGATATACTTTGGGTTTGAAGGATTGACTTCTAATTTTTTACGAAGCCGACTGATAATCGCCATAATGTTACTGTCATCATAGAAATATTCTTCGCCCCAAACTTCCTCATAAATCTGCTGTTTTGTCAAAATTTTCCCTTGATGCTTTGCACAGTACAGGAGCAGATCAAATTCCTTTGGTGGAAGTTCAAAAGTGCCATTTTCCGTCGTAACAGAACGATTTTCAAGGTCAATTTGCAATCCATCAAAATCCAGTTTTTGCACAGCTCCGGCTTGATGATTAAAACGGGTGTAGCGGCGAATAAGGGACGCAATACGGGCAATCAGTTCGTCCATATCAAATGGTTTTGTCAGATAATCGTCCGCCCCGGCCCGTAAGCCCCGCACTTTAGAAATGCTGTCATTTTTGGATGTAAACATCAAAATCGGCAGACTGTTCTCTTTGCGGATTTCTTCCAGCGTTTCAAAGCCATCCATACCGGGCATCATGACATCCAGCACTACAAGCTGGTATTCCTGCTCTCTTAATTTTTGTAAGCCCTCTTTTCCGGTATTACAAAAATCAGCTTCTATGTTTTCTGCTTGTACGCTACGTTTAATCAAAGCGCACAGCTCTTTGTCATCATCTATAATCAGGATTTTATTCATGGCGCAACTCCTTTCCTTGTTTTGTCCTTCTGTCAATCGGCTTTTCTGTGTTCTTTGGAATCAGCCAAACACCAGCCATCTTCACAGCACCGGGGATACGCCCAGCAGCACAATAATAATTTACCCTACGAGGTGTCACGCCCCACTTCTCGGCGGCCTCTTTCAATGTCATATAGTCCATTTCGCACCTCCACAGAGTACATTATAGTTCTTTGTCTCGAACAATACAAGTTTATCACCAATCGCAGCATTATACAATCGGCATAATCGTACAGCTTGTCAGGCATAATGAGGTGAACGATAATGCCGATTGATGATTTGACTGCTTTGGGAGATGCGCTCCGAGTAGCACGAAAAGAAAAAAATCTGACGCAGGAACAGCTTGCCGATGAATCCCATGTTTCTGCCAAACAGATTGCTGATATTGAGAAAGCAAGGAGAAATCCTTCTTATCTAATTTTAAAAGCATTGGCAAAGGTGGTTCATCTTTCACTGGACTCGCTTATGTACCCGGATCTCTCGCCGGACAAAGCAGGACAGAATGAGATGAAGCTCCTTTATATGAACTGTCCGCCGGAGATGACGGAAAACAGTTTGCGCGTACGAGCGTTCAGCTCAAGCAATGCTTCGTTCTCTCAGCACATCTTCATTGTAGCTTAGGTTTGGGCATCTGTATAGCTCACTGGCTGTGAACTTCTCAGAACCAACACAATTGTAGCAAGCAGGGCAAGTTGGTACCAACTTGCAATTTTTGAATCGTATTTTTCAAATCCAAATTCAAAATGCTTGTTGGGCTGTGCCCAAACCCCTTTCGATCTGCATCGTGCCGATGCAGGCTGCTCATTTGTTCCAAACACTTCTGTAACAAAAAAGACAGCCTAGGACTCTCCACAACGGAAGAATCCTAGGCTGTCATCGTTTATCGGGACTGCGTTTTCTCGGTGGTGTTCTTTTCTTCGGCAAAGAACAGTTCTACGTTGCGCTGCGCACGAAGAAGTTCCTGCATCTCGTCTTTCGCTTTGCGGTAGTCCGGGTAGAGTGCTTTCTTTTCTGTCAGCAGCTTAGAATATTCTGCGTCCAGCTCCTTGACCTTGGGGAGCGTTTTCAAATTGGATTCATCAAAGGCAGCTTTCGCTGCCTTGTGCAGCGTGATCTCTGCGCGATGATTTTCCAGAAATCGCTTGCTGTATCCGGCCTTGCGGTAGGCATCGTACACCGGGCGCGTTTTTGCGTAGTTGACGATGTGCGTCCGCAGTACAGCAATCTCGGCCATGCGTGTTTCCGCCGCCTTGATGGAATCGCCCAGTTCGTGATAGCGAGCAGTAGCAGCGTCCACGCGCTCTTGCATTTCCTTAATGCTGCCGATTTTCTTCTCCTGCAAGAAAATCAGCGTCTTGGACATTTCTTTCAGATTGTACTTTTTTGCCCACCGCGCATAGCCTTCGCTTTTGCCCTCGGAGAGCTTTGCCTGAATGTCCACCAACAGGTGGAACGGTTGCTCTTTCGGTGGCTGCTTCTGATGTGGGCAGTGTTCGGCATCTCCTGCAATGACCGCCTTGATTTCATCTTCACTGTATCCTGCTCCCAGTGTCCGAAAACGGATAAAGCGCTTCTGCCGTGTTCCTTTGACCGAAGTGCACTTTCCCCGTTTGATTTCGTAGCCCCGCTGTTCCAGCTTTTGAAGAAAGCCCTCGAAACTTGCAGGTTTCTCGCTCAGCAAGATGTTGTCGATTACGGCACACAGCTTATCACGATTGCTTTCTCTGGGAGGATAAAGAGTGCGCTTCTGCCGTTCTCGGTACGGCTTGATTTCAATAACAGACAGCTGATGTTCCAGACAGATCAAATCGCTCAACCGCTGCACGGCCAGCCCGGACAATAAAAAGTCCCGGAACTTCCGGGTGCTGTCCAGCGCAGTGGAGTTGTAGATAATGTGATTATGAATGTGTTCCCGGTCTGTGTGGGTGGCAATAATAAACGCATACTTGCCCTTGGTAAACCGCATGGCAAGTTCATAGCCCACCTTGTTGGCTTCTTCGGCGGTGATCTCACCGGGCTTGAACGACTGCCGAATTTGATAGGCGATCACATCACTTTTCTGCCTACGTCCAGTGGCAAGTTCATACTGCCGCTTGGACAGCATAAATTCTTCGTCCACCGTCAGAGGGCTGCACTCGTAGCTGCTGACAAGTTCACCCTGTTTGGTTTTCTCCGGGTTTTGTGCATAGTCTGTGCGGCTTTTCAAACAGGTCGCCACGGATTTTCCCTTATTTTTGTGCAGCGCAATCAAGCGTGTTGCGGCCATGCCCACCACCTCCCACAGTTTTATCCTTATATAATATGTAGCCCCACAGCTAAAGCCGTGGGGTGAAAATCAGAGGTCAGCCAGCCGGGAAAGAATCTCTCTGCCAATAACAATCAGCTCATCCAGCCGGGTGCGCAAGTCCTCCAGATCGGCGGCATAGACCTGACCGTTTTCGTTGGCAGCTTTGGTATACTGGTTGAGATTGTTGCTGCACATTTGCAGGAGATAGGCCATGCGCCGCAGCTCTGGCAAATCCAAACGCAGGCAGTAACCGTCCAGAGCCATTTTTCGCAGATAAGAGCCAATGCTCAAAATACCGCTGGATTCCATCTTGCTCCAGATACGTTCCAGTTCCTGCTTGCTGACACGGAAATGCAACTGCTGGTCGCGGAGGCCATTCATCGAGCATCACCATCCTTGTCCAGATAGCTTTTGAACGGCTTAACGGTTTCTGTCTTGTCCGCCTTTTCTTCCAGAGCTGCCAGCACCGAGGGGCGGCGAGGTTCGTCCTCCTGTTCCGGCCCGTGGCTTTTTTCATCCATATCCAACTGTGCGTTCAGCTCCGCAAGGCGAGCTGACTTTTCAGCCAGCTCTTCTTCCTGCGGGAACGGCTTTTCCACTTCAATCTGTGCCGCCGCCTGCTGCTGTTTAAGCGTGGCCAGTTCGTTTTCGACGGAACTAATGCGTTCTGGGAAATTGTTCAAAGAATTGTCCAGACGGATGATGCAGCCAAGTGGGTCTTTGCCCAGTGCTACCGGATATTTCCGCTGACCTTTCAAAAGAGCCTGATATTCGCTGTGATAGGTGTCGAAACGCAAGGACAGTTCAAAACCGCGATAGCTGCCGATCACTTTTTCCTCACTGTTAGGCAGTTCGGAGCAAGCGAGGAGAAGCCGTTCGCCAGCGGTCTTTTTCTCATCGTAGGTCACACCCTTGATGGTAATGCCGCAGAAGCCCTCTTTCTCCTGCGGATGGGCGGTAGCAAGTTCTGCATCCAATTTCACTCCGGCAAGATAGGCGTTCGTTTCCTGAATGTCAGCTGGGAATTTTGTGAGCAGCTTATCCTCCAAACGGAACTTCTGGCTCTGATGATCGGCTTTCAGAACTTTCAGCTTTGCGACCTGCACATCGAGATCCATCTTCTCTTTAATCAACGGATTTCCTGCGCACAATGCCTTAATTTCCGCATAGGACAATGCCTGTTCATCCACATCATCGCAGGAGCGAACTGGGGATTTCGAGGTCATGATTTGGCTGATGAATCGCTGTTTATTCTCAAGAGTCTGAAACAAGTAGCTGTCAAATGTCCCCTCTGTGACGTAGTTGAACACCTTGACTTCCTTGTTCATGTTTCCCTGCCGAATGATGCGGCCATTGCGCTGGGTCATGTCGCTTGGCTTCCATCCAACATCCAAGTGATGCACTGCCACAAGCCGCGATTGCACGTTCGTCCCGGCTCCCATTTTTGCAGTGCTGCCGAGCAGAATCCGCACATCGCCGGAGCGCACTTTGGAGAATAATGCGGCCTTTTTTGCTTCGGTGTCGGCATTGTGGATGAACTCAACTTCACTTTCCGGCACCCCGGCGGCGACCAATTTCTTGCGAATATCATCGTAGACATTAAAGTTGCCATCGTTCTTTGGTGTCGAGAGGTCGCAGAACAGAAGCTGCGTCAGCTTTTGCTCCTTGCCATCCGCCCAGATTTGCAGCACGTTCCGAACACAGGTGTTCAGTTTGCTGTTGGGGTCGTCCGGCAGGATGGGGTTCATCAGGCGAACATCCAGACCAATCTTGCGGCCATCGTTGGTGACGCAGAGCATATTGTCCTCGGACGCATCCACCGCGCCGGAGTGAATTTTCGCAGCGCGTCTGCTCAGCTCCTGCACCATTTCTTTCTGAATCTCGGACGGTTTCGCTACCACGGTTTCAAACTTTGCATCCGGCACAGGCAGATGGAGTTGGTCGGAGGTCTTGATGTCAGCAACTTCTTTGAACATCGACATCAGTTCCGGGAGATTGAAAAACTTTGCAAAACGCGTTCTCGCCCGATAGCCCGTACCCTCCGGGGCGAGTTCGATGGCGGTGGTGGTTTCGCCAAAGGTCGATGCCCAGCAGTCGAAATGCGTCAACCCTTTCTGCTGGAGTGTGCCGTATTGCAGATAGCGCATGACCGTATACAGTTCCGACATGGAGTTGCTCACGGGAGTTCCCGTTGCAAATACCACGCCGCGCCCGCCTGTGATCTCGTCCAGATAGCGGCACTTGCCGAACATATCGCTCGATTTCTGGGCTTCCGATGTGGACAAACCAGCGACATTGCGCATTTTTGTGGTTAAAAAGAGGTTCTTATAAAAATGCGATTCGTCTACAAAAAGTCGGTCAACGCCCAACTGCTCAAAGGTGATAACATCGTCCTTTCTCGCATCGGATCGCAGCTTTTCTAGCTTCGTTTCCAGCGTCTTGCGGGTCTTTTCCATCTGCTTGATGCTGAAATTTTCGCCAGCATTGGCTTTTAGTTCCTCGATGGCGGCAAGCGTTTCATCAATTTGCTCCTGAATAATGCGCTCCTGCCGCTCATAGGACAGCGGAATGCGCTCAAACTGTGAGTGACCGATGATGACCGCATCATAATCCCCGGTCGCAATCCGGGCGCAGAACTTTTTGCGGTTGGCCGTTTCAAAATCCTTTTTCCGAGCCACCAGCAGTTTTGCATTGGAGTAAAGGTGCAGAAACTCTGCCGCCCACTGCTCCGTCAGATGATTTGGCACCGCAAAAAGACTTTTCTGGCACAACCCCAGCCGTTTGGCTTCCATTGCGGATGCTGCCATTTCAAATGTCTTGCCCGCGCCCACTTCGTGCGCAAGCAGCGTATTACCGCCATAAAGTACATGAGCGATAGCGTTGCGCTGATGTTCCCGGAGCGAAATTTCCGGGTTCATGCCGACAAAATGGATGTGGGAACCATCGTATTCTCGTGGTCTGTTGCTGTTGAACAGTTCGTTATACTGCTTTACCAGCGAGATACGCCTTTGGGGGTCTTTCCAAATCCAGTTGGCGAACGCATCTTTGATGACCTGCTGTTTCTGCTGTGCCAGCATGGTGTCCGTTTTGTTCAAGACACGCTTCGGTCTGCCTTCTTCATCTTCGATGGTGTCATAGATGCGCACATCTTTCAGATTGAGCGTGTCTTCCAGAATCTTGTAGGCATTGGCGCGGGAGGTGCCGTAGGTTTCGGAGGAAATAATGTCGCCTCTGCCCATGGCCGACTTGCCCTCAATGCGCCATTCTGCGGTATAGGGAGAATATCTCACTTTGACTGCATGACGCAGATAGTAGGGAATCTGGAATGTTTCTGCCATAAACTTTTGGATGATCTCCGGCGCAAGCCATGTTGCACCCAGCCGTACATCAATTTCAGATGCTTCAAGGTCTTTCGGCTGTGCCTTTTCCAGCGCAGTGACGTTGACTGCAAACTCCGGGTTGGTTTCGGCGGCAAGCTGTGCCATGCGCAGCTTTGCCCGGACATTGCCGGACAGATATTCGTCTGCCATTTGCCAGCCCGCTTCCGGGTCGGTGGGGTCTGTGCCGGGGTCTTTGAAAATCACGCCGGACAGTTCGCTGGTGATGCGCTCATACTCGCCGGGAGTACCGAGCAACTCTGCCATATAGGGCAAGTCCACTCGGCCACGCTCTCCGATGGAAACCGCAAGTGCTTCCGTGGGCGTGTCCACACTGGTGACGGTGCGTTCCGGGCGGATGGTACGCTTGGTGAACATCGCTGCCTTGCTTTTGAGCTGTCCCTGCTCATCTAAATTTTCCAGAGAACACAGCAGATAGTAAGAAGAATCCTGCTCAAACAGTCTGCCGTTCTTGCGGTCATTCAGCAAGCCGTATTTTGCAGAAAAGGCGTCGTAGGTGGTGTTCAGCTTTTCCTGCGTTGCCTTGATGTCGGCATCCGGGTAGTCGTTTAGCTGCTGGTCAATCAACTCGTTGACAATTTGCCGCAGTTCCACCATCCCGGTCACACGGCCTTTGGCGGTGTCGGAAAGCTCCACCTGTGTCATGACGGAATTTTCCCGATAATACACCTCACCATCAACCACCGTGTAAGAGAAATTCTTCACATCTGGGTCAGCCGGGAGAATGTGCCGCTCATTTTCAGCATCCGCAATATCTGGTGTTTCGACCTCGACTTCCGTGAACTGCCCCTCAATATGCTGGATGGCTTCTGCAAGCTGGTCCACCAGCACTGCGCCCTTGATGGGACGCACAGTGCATTCCTCCCGGCCATACTGGGTGCTTTCGGAAGTCAGTTCACCCAGCACCATCTCTGGATGGTCTACAAAATAGCTGTTGATGGCAAAGCCATCTTCCGTTTTGCCAAGCTGCACCCAGTCCGGCTCATGGTCGATAGGGCGGTCACGTTTTTGGAGGAAAATAATGTCGCTGACGACTTCTGTTCCTGCGTTTGCTTTGAACGCAGTGTTCGGCAGACGGATAGCACCCAGCAGATCAGCACGTTCGGAAATGTGCTTGCGGGCAGAAGAATCTTTGCTGTCCAGCGTGTAGCGACTGGTGACGAATGCCACGATGCCGCCCGGACGCACTTGGTCGATGGCCTTGGCGAAGAAATAGTTGTGGATGCTGAAACCTAATTTGTTGTACGCCTTGTCGTTTACCCGGTACTGGCCAAAAGGAACATTGCCCACTGCAAGGTCATAGAAGTCGCGGCGGTCAGTGGTTTCAAATCCGGCAACTTTAATGTTGGCATCCGGGTAGAGCTTTTGGGCGATACGGCCTGTGACACTGTCCAACTCCACACCGTATAGGCGGCTGTCCTGCATGGTGTCCGGCAGCATACCAAAAAAGTTGCCGATGCCCATGCTCGGCTCCAGAATGTTGCCGTTGCGGAACCCCATTTTCTCGACTGCATCATAGATGGCGCGGATAACGGTAGGGCTGGTGTAGTGGGCGTTCAGAACGGAACTACGGGCAGCAGCATATTCGTCCTCGGAAAGCAGACCTTTCAATTCGGAATATTCTTTTGCCCAGTTGCCCTTGTCTGGGTCAAAGGCATCCGGCAGACCGCCCCAGCCGACATACTGCGAAAGAACCTGCTGTTCCTCGGCGGTGGCTCCACGATGCTCCTGCTCCAACTGGAACAGGGTGCGGATGGCTTCAACGTTCCGGGCATATTTTTGTTTTGCGCCGCCCTCGCCCAGATGATCGTCCGTGATGTGGAAGTTTCCGGCAGCTTCCGGCACAGGTTCGGCGTTCAGAGCTTTGTCTGCGGCAGCGGCATCCGGGAAAGTCTGCCATTCGCCGTTAACTTCCACAGAGGTGGGCAGCTTATCCAGTTCTTCATCGGAAAGTTCCGGCTCATCCTGCCGCAGTCCATCCTCGAACTGCTGCTTGTTCAGTACCTCATTGCTCCACGAATAGCCCTGTGCACTGGTGTCGATGCGCACATCGGTTTCGCCTACATAGCCAATAGTTCCCTCGATGGTTCGGGTTGGAAGGTCTACAACAACGGAATCACCGACATTGTAATCGGGAGTTTTTTCTGGAGCAGTATCAAGGGCTTCATCCTGCTGTTCGTACAGTTCCCGGACAACAGTCAGCGGCTCTTCCCGGAAAATCGGCATCCGGGCATCGGCCAGAGCCATATCCTGCAAGGAAACTTTGTCCTTGTCAAAATCCACGCTATCGACCCGAAATTTCCGGCCATCCATATTGATAACGGAGTCGATGGGCAGATAGTCCTCTTTGCGCAAGTGCTTGGTCTGGTGGTGAGTGCCATCCTCGTTTAACCCGGCAAGGTACACATCATTGCCCGCAGACCACAATTCTTTTGCTCTTTTTGCCCATAAGCTAGGGAGAAAGCCCGTGATTTGAACTTCGCCCAGTGCAGTGTTTCTCATGAACAAAGCACTGTTGATGATTTTTGCAACCTTGGCAGCATCTTCTCCATAGAACATAAAATTGCCGCCGGCTTCAAAGCCAACGAGAGTGTCCGGGTACTGTTCTTTTAATGCCGTGTATTCGGCAGCACTGGCGGCGTTCAGCTCAAGGGGAAACTCAATGGTTCTTTTCTCTTTATCCAAAAGATAGCGGTCAGCCTGAATCATCAGGTCAATATACTTTTCGACCTGATTCCAGCGGAGAAGCACTTTCTGATGGTCGGGATAATGTTCAAACGTCAGCCCCTTACTGTCATGATCGAGCCAGCCGCTGCTTCCGTCCAGATAGGTGTGCGAGGAGCCGCCGGGTCCGTATGGGGCATATTCTTTGGCGAGAGCCTTTGCCCGGAGTTTTCGGTCAGGCTGGAGCTGATAAATTTTCCAGATCCGAAGTTTGCTGTTTTCAAAGTTAGAACCTCTCCGCAGCGCATTTTCAATGTCAGCCTGTGGCAAAGAGAAAGCGAAGGGCGATTTTTCGCTCTCCGCTTGGTCGATGGATTCAATTTGTTCGGCTTCGGTGGGAATATGGGCATCGAAGAAACTTAGCTGTAGATCAGCTCGTTCATCACCAGTTCCTCGGCCTGTGCTTTCAGGCTGTTCATGTGCTGCACCCACTCCATCTGATATTGCTCCTTGTTCGGAGCCGGGTTTTGCTTCAGCAACTCCTGCATGGTCTGCTGCATCCGGCTCTCTGCGGTCTGCTCCACGTCCAGCAGGTGCGGATGCAGAGTCCCCGACAGGAGCATCGAGTTGTACAGCACCGGGCGATACTTCATCAGGTAAGTCCGGCGCAGTCGTCCGTACTTGCCCAGTGCTTTCTCCTGCTGGGGCAGGGTCAGGTTCGGGAGCTGATAGTCCCCGATGGTCGAGTAGGTCACGTTCCGGCTGTTCATATTCATACTGGCTCCTTTCTACATTGCGGCGGCAGATTGTCGTCTTTACGGTTCTTTCAATGTTGCGCAGCACGTCCCGGCTGCATTCGCTGACTGCGGTGCCCAGCGCATACACGGCGGCAGGAGTGGAAAAGGCGAAGATAGCCTGAAAATCGTCCCGGTCAAAATGACCTTCCGGCTCAAAGCCGCAGCGTTCAAGGACAGCATAGGTGATACTGATTGCGGCGGCACTTTTGAACTGGAACTCCTGTCCGGCTTCATCATAATCCATCAGGAACGAGCCGTCAACGATGTCGAGAATGTCACCGCTGTTGTTATCCCAGTAGGAATCCACCAGCTTGCCGCAAATATCCGCGATCTGCTGGGTGATTCGTTCATGCCGGACACCGTATTCTCTGGCAAGCATTTCTGACACAGGCTGAACCAGATCGGGGCCGAGCTGCCACACCTCCGGGTCACGAGAATTGCGGCGCACCCCGGTATCGCTCACATCGAAAACGTAGTGCAGACGCGGAACACTGCTGGACTGGTCTAACAGAGCGATGCCCTTGGAGCCACGCCGGACATAGCGGTTCATGCGGTCATTCCAGAGGTCGAAGCTGGCACAGGCGGTGGCATCGGGCCGCTGGGCGTAGATCATAAGCTGGTCTGCATAGCTGTACTTGTACAGCCGGGATGCAGTGGTCAGGTAGTCCGTCCAGTTTTCCCAATACCGGGTCAGTTCTTTTGCCGTTTGCTGGGCGAGGTTGAGGTATTCTTGCGTTTTATTTGGCATTTTACACTCCTTTTATATTTGTAATTGTGAGGTTTAGGCTGATGTGCTAGAATATAAGAAGCAGGAGGTATATATAATGAACGAATTATTGTATTATCCGGGATTTGAAATAAAAAATGAGAAATGGCTTAAATTTGCACTTCTCTATCTGGACCACATTCGTCCAATCATTCCTTATATGTGTAAACCGTATGACACATATTTTAGTAAAACATTTTTGAAAATTAGCCAAGAGACAGATTTGATTCAAATTGAACGACCAGAACATAGCGATACTCAACAGGCTGGCTATAAGGCGATTTGTGACTTGGAAGGTGAACTAAACTATTTAAGTAGAAGTCGCCACTATAAACAAATGGGAGCAGATCCGTTGCAACGGTGGCGGATGACTGAAAAGCAAAGCCGATACTTTACGCTTTATGATGGAAAGTACGATGAAACATTTTTTGACTACTGTATTGATGAGAAATTGGGCGAAAAGACAAAAGAAGGACTGCTATTGTCTAGTGATGTGGCTGAATTTTATATGAGTTGTTTGGCCGAAGCAGTTTCTATGCGTACAGGATTAGAGATGATTTCAAATACAGGAGAGCACGAGAAAAGCTTAATGCGTAGTGCATACTGGAATAAAGACGATATAAAAAAAGAATTAAAAGTGGCACAAGATGAGTTGAGCATTCTAGTTCCAATAGATCTTGACCAAATACCCTTAGATCAGATTATTGAATTGCGAGGACAATCGGATTTTATAAAAGAACGAAAAGCATATATCAAAGTCACAAAAGAGCTTATTGAACTAAGAGAACACGGTCAAATAGACTATTCGATGGAAAAAATGCTTCAGGCAAACCGTGCAATAGTTCAACTTCTGCATCAGTCACTAAATATTGCAAATGATGTAATTCAGATTTCACTTAAAATTATTCAGGGGGCTGGCATTGCACCGTTAATTGAAGGAGCATTATCAGTTGCAGAACTTCCCAAACATATAAAAGAAACAGCACATACCTTGGAAACTGTAGGAACGTATCATCATGCGAATAGGTATTTAATTTCGCTGCGGAATTTGCCTAAATATTATAACCCTGCGCCGTAATGGTTTTATCTGGATAGAGCACATATACTAACCAATGATAGCAAAAGTCAGTTAATCGGAAATTCCAGCTCGGCAAATTCGGCATCGGTCATAAGCTTCAGCTTTTCAACAACCTGCTCGGACAGTTCTCTCAGGGCAGTTTCATCAGGCATCAGGTAACATTGCATCAGCCGCAGCTCCTGCATCAAACCCAGCCGGGAGCCGGAATTGTAGAGCATCATCAGCGTCAATTCTTCGCCATTAAAGTTCATGAGCATCCCTCACTTTCCGGCACCCAACAGGGCTGCACTCCGGGGCATCGCATTTTTCTTTTGCGCCAGCCAGTGAAGTCAGCTTTTCCAATGTGGAAGGGCGGTGGTTTGCGCCCAGTTCTTCTGCTTCTGCGGCTCTGTCCATCACAAAATCATAGTCCTGCAACAACCGCCGACCTTTTTCCATGTGATGTGTTTCCAGAATTTGCTCACGGACTTCCTGAATGGTCAATTCCGGCGCATCGACCTGACCACCATCCATCACGGAAAAGTCGCCATGATAAAGGGTGTAATCCCAGCCATCGTCACAGGACTGGATGGCAATATAGCCTTTTCCGCCCAGTTCCCATGCACCTGTTTCATCCTGTGTCTGGATTTCCGGGTAATAGCTGGCTCCATTGCGCTCCATGACCTCGGCAAACTGGCAGATGTGGAACACATTGCCCAGACCGCCCATGT